>Ga0265334_10000043_pt1 | contig 94660 bp, 81 predicted proteins | sample 42023metaG_FD_192442 | JGI IMG/M metagenome (GOLD analysis project Ga0265334, IMG submission 192442) | Rhizosphere microbial communities from Carex aquatilis grown in University of Washington, Seatle, WA, United States - 4-20-23 metaG | ecosystem: Host-associated > Plants > Roots > Rhizosphere...
CTCATCGCCGCCGATGCGTGCCAGATAGGCATCGCGCGCGTTGGTTTGCAGCCGCTGTGCAACCAGATTGAGCGCCAGATCGCCGTTGTTATGGCCGAGAGTACTGTTGATCTGGCGAAAATTCGCAAGGTCGATGACGATCACGGCCAGCTTCTGGCCCTGCTCACGCTGCTGTTGCAACAGCTCGGCAAGGCGGCCCTGCAAGGCGGTGCGATTGGGCAGATCGGTCAACGGATCGGTGTAGGCGAGGCGGCGGATCGCTTCTTCCTGCCGTTTCTGGTGCGTGATGTCCTGGCACAGGTTCGCGTAAAGCGTTGGCGAAATGCGATTGCCGGCGATACGCACGACGCGTTCGCTGCCATCCGCATGGACAAAGCCGAACATGCCGGAGAGGGAGCCTTGGCTGCGATAGGCGCCGAGCAGCATCGGCAGTTTGGCGCGCAGATATTCGTCGGCAAGGTCACTGAGATTCATGCCGCGCAGCTGTTCGAGCGAATAACCGGTCAGTACGCCGCAGGCTGGATTGGCGTCGATGATCTGCAGATTATCGTTGGTCAGGAAGATCGCGTCGTGGGCACGCTCGAAGATCATCCGGTTGGTCTGTTCGGAGTGGGCGAGATCGGAAAACGTCTGTGATAACGTCAGTGTCACGCCGATCTGCGAGGCCAGCACGCGGCCGAATGCGAGCCAGTCGTCGCGCGAGATGTCGCGCGACGCCGACAGTAGTACGAAGGCGCCGAAATAGCGCTCACGCGACACCACCGGGAACAACAGCGCTGCCGCCGCCTGCGCTTCGTGCAGCAGGCGCTGTCCATCGACGTCAGCCGTCGCCGTTGCTGCCAGCGCGATCGGTTCGCGGAATGCCGCCAGTCGTTCAAACAGCTGCGGCGCCCCGAACAGGGATTGCGCTGACGCCAGTATGCGATCACAACCAATCTGTGCGTCGAGATGCGGACGACCTTCGCTGTCGGACAGATAAAGCAGGCCGCGCGAAAGTCCCGCGCTGTCGAGACACGGCGTCAGAATGCTGGCGAGATTGATCGAGGCGTCGCGATTGCGGCTCAGCGTTTCGGAAATCGCGCTGACCTGCTGCAACAGCGCACCCTGTACGGCGCTGCGCTGCATCGCCGCACGGTTCAGGGTTGCCTGCCGTTCGAGCTGATGCATCATCCGCGAAACATGCTCTCCCTGCATCTCGCCGTCGCTGGCCGAAGGGGCGGGCGCCGGTTGTGTGATTGCTTTGTCGATGGTCGCCAGCAACTGTTCGAACGGATCGTCACGGGTCAGGTAGGCGCTGGCGCCGCAGCGCAGCGCCAAATGCTCATCTTCCTGCGTTAGATAATTTCCACTGATGAGAACCACCGGGACGTTGTTGATCAGCGGATCAGTGCGCAAACTGCGGCAGAGCGTAAATCCGTCCATATGCGGCATCAGTACATCGGTGAGCACCATATCCGGCTTCTCGGCACGCCCCATTTCGATTGCCTCGGGACCGGATTCGGCACAGCGCACAGAATGTCCGGCGCGCTCCAGCATCAGGCGTAGTGCTTTTTGCTGCATGGGATCGTCATCGACCAGCAAGATACGGCGTTGCGTGACGAATTGATGCTTTACATCCTGGTGTGAAAGATATTTGCGTACAGCCTGCAACAGCTGCGACACCTCGAACGGCTTAATCAGGAAACCGACGAAATCGGCGCCGGCATAGCGCGCTTCATCAGTTCTCGACACGAAACCCGTGCAGGCGATCACCGGCACGCTGCTACCGTTCGGCACCAGGCGCATTTGCGCCAGCAGCTGATCGCCGTTGATATCGGGGAGAACCAGATCCATCAATATCAGATCCGGTCGGCACTTGGACAAGTGCGCAAGCGCAGTCTGGCCATTCTCTGATACCAGCACTTCATATCCGGCATCGGTTAGCGCGATGCGCACCATCTTCTGGGTGATCGGATTGTCTTCGATGACCAGAATTGTCGCGAGAGGCGAGTTAGGTTCCATGGGGTTTGTTCGGACGACCGAGAGAGGACCGTTCATACAAATTGCCGATTGATGACCGAGCTACTGAAAATTACTGATTTTCGCCCGCAGTATTCGGAGGATGTAATGGATGAGATTGACGGATCAGGTATTGAGCGATCTGAGTCGTGAAATTACGAGTATCGATCGGCTTCGAGATGTAACCTGCGCAACCGCTGGCAATCGCGCGTTCATCATCGCCTTTCATCGCGTACGCAGTGAGCGCGATGATGGGCACATCGCGGAATTCGGATCGGGCTTTCAGCTGCCGGGTCAGCGTCAGGCCGTCCATGCCGGGAAGCTGAATATCCATGAGGATCAGCTGCGGCCGTAGAGTGTTCAGCAGGTCCAGCGCATGTTCAGCGTCGGTGGCGGTGTGCACGTTGTAGCCAGACGTCGTCAGCAGGACGCGCGCCAGCTTTAGGTTCACCGGGTTGTCATCGACGATCAGGATGGCCGTGCCGGCGTTCATGAAATTGTCTCTCGGGATGTGGTCTTTGGGGACGCGTGATCGCCAAAATTGATCGAGCTGCCTCCCAGTACGCTGCGCAGTTCCGCGAGCAGGGATTGGCCGGCGTCCACGCCTTTGCGTGTGACCATGCGCGCGACTTCCAGCAAGCGCGCGGTATCGTCCCGATGCAGCTGCAGGTCAGTGCAGACGAATACCGGGAGATTGCCGCCACCCGGCGCGTCGCGCAGCTGCGCGAGGAATTTAAAGCCTTCGTCACCGGTGGCGCCGACGGCGAGCAGATCGACGATCAGCGCGTCGGGCCGGACCTGCTCGACGATGCGCAGTGCTTCCGAACTGTCGGACGTACAGAACATTTCGTAGTGGTCCTCGCTGAGTGTCGCCGCGATTGCTTTTAACGTAAGCGGATCTTTATCGAGCACAACTATTTTTCTGACCGGCGGTACCACCACGCCGGCGCGCCGCAGGGCGCCGAGGATTTCGTCATCGTTTGCCGGCTTGACCAAGTAGTCACGGATCGCGAAAGCGCTGCCCGCCGCGCGATCAGCGACAACCGAGAGCACCACGATAGGTGTGGCTCGGTTCGGCCCATTGGTGCGGATCATGCGCAGCAACTCCCAGCCGGTGGTGTCCGGCAGCAGCAGATCGAGCGTGATGGCGGAATAAACGCGCTCGCGGCAGAGCGCCAGTGCTTGCGCCCCGGTTTCGGCAGCATCGACCTGATAGCCGGCATCGCTGAGGATGCGGATCACCCATGCGCTATCACGGGCGTCGTCGTCAACCACAAGTACCCGAATGCCCGTATCGGGGGCAGCTTGCTCGCGTAGAGGCCGCGGTGCGGGCGGCGTGTTGCTATTCACCGGCTGGCGAGGCAGAACTGCATAAAACCGGCTGCCCCGGCCAGGTTCGCTGTCGACGCCGACACGGCCGCTCTGCGCTTCAACGATGCGCCGGATCAGGGCCAGACCGAGGCCAGTGCCCTGGTGGCGTTTCGTGAACGACGCATCGAGTTGTTGAAATTCGACGAACAGTTTGGACAGATCTTCAGCCTTGATGCCGATACCGCTGTCCTCGACCTCAACCCGGAAGAAAGCTGAATTTTCCGTCACAGCACGGATCACGATGCGGCCACCATCGTCGGTGAATTTGATGGCATTCGAAAGGTAGTTGTACAAAATCTGCTTAAGTTTGGCCGGATCGATGATGATGTCGGTGAGTTGCGGATCAATGCCTATTTCCATTTTCAAGTGCTTGCGCGCGATCAGCGTGCGAACGACATCCCGCACTTCGCCGATGACCTTCTCGAGCTTCACGGGTTCTGGCCGGAATTCCATGCGGCCGGCCTCAACCTTGGCGAGATCGAGTACGTCGTTGATTAACTGCAGCAGATGGCGCGCACTGGTGAGAATGTCGCCGATATATTCTTTGTGGTCGTTCGAGAGTGGACCGACGCGACCGTCGTGCATGATCTCGGCGAAGCCGATGATCGCGTTCATCGGCGTCCGCAGTTCATGCGACATATTGGCGAGAAATTCACTCTTGAGGCGATTGGTCTCTTGCGAGCGTCGGTACTGCTCCATGATCTCCTCATTCTTGCGAGTGATCTGTTCCTCCAGATTTTTTTGGGCAGTGACGTCCTTGGAGATCACGAGATAGCCGACCGGTACGCTGTTGTCATCGCGTCGCAGCGTGACTGAAACCGACGCGGGGAAACGCGAACCATCCTTGCGCACGCGTTCGAAACGGCCCTCTGCTTTGCCCGTAGCGAGTACGTTGTCGAACAGGCGCTGCACGGCACCCGATGCAATATCCTCCGGTGTGTGCAGGATCGTCGAACGCTTGCGAATCATTTCCTCTTTCGTATAGCCGTAAAGGCGGCGCGCCCCTTCATTCCACGTGACGATGGAACCGTCCAGATTCTTTCCGATGATGGAATATTCGATCGAGCTGTCGAGAATGTTGTTGAGTAACGTCGTCGTGTCGCGCAACTCCGCATTGCGCACTTTCAATTCACGTTCGAGCTGCTTCTGGCGTGTCATGTCGCGCACTTGTGCGGCAATGAACGTCCTATCGCCATCTTTGACCGCAAGCAGCATGACATCGATAGGAAATTCGCTACCGCTCTTATGGCGGCCCGACAGATCAATGCCCGTGCCTATAAATCTTGGTTCGGGCCTGCTCGAATATTCCGCGCGATGGCGCGCATGCGCATCACGAAAGCGCTCAGGAACGAGAATTTCGAGCGGACGCCCGATGAGCTCCGGCGGCGCATAGCCGAACAGCTGTTCGGTGGCGGGATTGGCGTAGTTGATCGTGCCGTCGGGATCGACGAGGAGAATGGCGTCCGGTGCGAATTCTACGATTTTTGCCAGCGGAACTTCCGGCACCCTGCCAGATACAGCTGTCGTTGCCATTTAGGCCGCTCCCTGACTTATCTGTCCCTGCGTTCACGCTCCTCAACGCACCCTACAAGTCTACCTAATTATGTAGGGAGCTGACTACATATTTTGGCAAAAGTATTGCGAGACGTTTGTCCGGTTCATTTTCCTGATAACTTTTAAGCGAGAGTTGCTCTACCGCCGCTTCAGGAATATGGGTCCCAGCGCGAACAACTAATGACAAACACCGCCACTGACAGCCTGTCCTTGCACACGATCGACGGCGTCGAATTACGCCTGCCGATCGCTGGTGTCGGCGCGCGCAGCTATGCGTTCGTCATTGACTGGCATATCCGCGCGCTCGCTGCCGCAATCTGGGCGATCGGAGGGTTGGTGGCGTTGCGTTATTTTGGTCTCCGCGGCCGTGAGTTCGGATTCATGCAGTTCGGCGTCGCATTGCCGACCGCGCTAATCTATTTCGGTTATCACCCGTTGCTGGAAACCGTCCAGGGTGGCTTGACGCCGGGGAAGCGCATGGCCGGTCTGCGTATCGTTGCGCAAAATGGTGGCGTGCCGAGCGTCGGCGCGCTGTTGATCCGCAACATATTCCGGATGATCGATAGTCTGCCGGTCTGCTACGGGCTTGCGCTGGTCATGATGCTCATGTCGTCGCGGCAGTCGCGGTTAGGTGATCTTGCCGCCGGCACGCTGGTGGTCTTCGATGCGACAGCAAAGAAGAAATTACTGAGCACGGATGCGTTGCTCTCAAACGACCGTGTATCTCCACAGGTGCTGCTGCTTGCCGACGAATTGCTGCAACGCTGGCCCGAGCTGCTGCCAGAGCAACGCGCTGTGCTTGGGCGCAGGCTGCTCGAGCGCGCTGGCCACGCTGTTGTCCCTTCCAACGATGAGGATCTGCGCGTTGCGGTGCAGGCATTGCATGGGGGGCGTCGATGACACCGGTGGCGCTGCGGCGCTGGCTGGATTCCCGTCGTGCCGACTGGGGGCGCATCGAAACCGTACTGCACGAACCACATCGTCGGTTCGGCGACGAAGCAACAGCGGCACGCATGGTCCAAGACTATCGCGCGCTGGCGCACGATCTCGCCATCGCGCGCCGCGAACTGCCCGGCACCGATCTGGTCGCGCGACTCGAAACCTCACTGCGGCAGGCGCATTTGCTGTTGCATCGTGATTACGAGCCCTTGCGCGAGCGGCTCGCGCGGCTTTACGGGATCGAAATTCCGGATGTATTCCGGCGCCTGCGGGCACCGTTGTTGGCGGTCACGCTGATCTTTTGCGGATCGGCGCTGGCGTCGTGGCTGCTGGTGTCACGCTTCCCGGAACTGGCATCGCTATTCGCGTCCGAACGGATGATCGAGCATGTCGAGGGTGGTCGATTGTGGACCGATGGCCTGCTCAACGTGGTGCCGTCATCGATGCTGTCAGTCCGCATCATCGCAAACAACGTCACGGTCGCGCTGATGACTTTTGTGTTCGGCGCGCTGTACGGCATTGGCACCCTATACATGGTCATGCTTAACGGTGCGATGCTCGGCTGCGCATTTGCGATTACGGCGCGTTACCAACTGGCTGGCGATCTGTTCCGATTCATCGTTGCACATGGCGTTGTCGAACTGTCCGTTATCTTGTTGGCCGCCGCTGCGGGCGTCAGCCTCGGCGAGGCGCTGGCGCGACCGGGACAGCGCAGCCGTGCCGAAGCATTCCGTGCGGCAGTCGCGGATGCGGGCAAGCTGCTCGCGGTGGTCGTGCCGTTTCTCGGCCTTGCCGGTCTCATCGAGGGTTTCGTGTCGCCGGCGGATATTTACGGTGTGCCGGCGCGGATGCTGGTTGGCGCGATGAGTGGATTGTTGCTGTGGGCGGTGCTGAGCGGCCGCGCATGGCGCCGTGACGGTCACGTTCAGATCGTGCGTCGGGCGCGCAGCGACTCGTAGCGCGACAGCAGCCGCGCATCGGTTTCTTGCGGAGGCGTCTGTACGACGATGCAACCCATGCGCCGCAGCGTGCGCGCCTGCAACTCCGCAGCGTCTATCGACTGTGCGGCCGCGAGTGCGATGTATGGGTCTTTCCACGAGCGTGGCTCGCGCTCGGCGAGCGCCACGACGTCGCGATCAACCAGGCCCGCGAATAGCGGCAAGTGGCGCGGCACCAGCAATTGCGCGCACCTTTGAAGCGGCTCCGCGCTGGCGCCGGTATCGACATCAGTGAACCACAGTGCCAGCGCCCGGTGCGGACAATGGCGACGTAGCGCGAGCGCCGCAGACAGCGGATCGGCATCGTCGGCCTGTGCGGCAAGCGCCGCCAGTTCGTGTCGCAGCCGCCGCAGTCCTGCGAGTCCCGCTGTGGGAGTCAACATGGCGCACACGCCGCGACCGTTGTAGACGATCAAGCCGACGCGATCACCGAACGTGCAGGCGCGTTGTGCCAGCCGTGCGCTCGCATTGGCTGCATGATGCAACCGCGTCAGGCTGCCGATCTGCTGCCGTCCGGCGCGACCGGCGTCGATGATGATCATGAGATCGAGTTGTTGCTCCTGCACGAATTCCCGCACCAGCGGACGTCCGCGCCGCGCCGATGCCTTCCACGCCAGCGCACGCATGGGATCGCTGGTGGTGTAGTCGCGCAGGCCGAGCAGTTCGGTGCCGGCGCCGCGTGCGCGCATCGGCACTGCCATGCCGGACCGGCGTCCGGCAAGAGGATTGTCATTGTTTAGGAGATCAGGCTCAACACGCGGAGCGCTAAGCGTGCATGGCAGACGACGCGACCACCATACGAGCCCGAAGCCGCCAAGGAGTCGCAGTTGCAGTACCGGGTTCCGCAGTGCGCCGAGCTGTGTCGGCGTCCACGATTGCGTCAGTTCGCAGCCCTGACGATCAATAAAGATGCGCTGGTGTTGCGGTTGCACGTCGACGCCGGATGGCGGAATCAGAAATACATCCGCAGTTAGCGGACGTACATCGCGTGTGCTTAAGGTGATGCTTGCCAACGCCGGGCGGCCCAGCCGCAGCGGGTTCGGGATATTCCATTGAGTCTCGATGCGCCACAGATGTGTCCACCAACCTTCAAGCGCGATCGCCAGCACCCATAGTGCGGCGAGTGCTCGCCATGCGGCGCCGTCACCATCCGGCAGCCACTGCGACACGACGCCGAGCAGCAGCACGCCGGCAGCCAGCCAGAGGCCGCGTCGCGACAGATTCATGATGGCGTGTCGCCACGCGGGATGGGGACGCTGGCGACAATTGCCGCGCACAGCTGCTCGCTACTCTCACCTTCGAGCAACGCGTCCGGTGTCGGCTGCAGACGATGTTCGACGACTGATGCGACGACCCGCTTGACATGATCCGGAGTGACGTAGGCAGCGCCGTCGATCGCTGCCGCCGCGCGTGCGCAACGCATGAGTGCAAGCGCGCCGCGCGTGGATAGACCAAACGCTATTTTCGGATGCGCGCGACTGGCGGCTGCGATGCCGGTCACATATTGGTATAGCGCTTCTGAAACGTGCAGGTCTGCTGCTTGCACGCGCGCGGCGGTGAGTTGGTCGGCGGCCAGCGGTGTCAGCTCGGCGACGCGCGTTTCGCGCGCGCGGTCGCCACGATCGTAGGCGCGCAGAACCTCCACTTCGATGGCCGGCGCGGGATTCTGTATGCATACGCGCATCAAGAAGCGATCAAGTTGCGATTCCGGCAGTGGGAAAGTGCCTTCGAATTCGTGCGGATTCTGGGTCGCGACGACCAGAAAGTCCGACGGTAACGTATGGCGCTCCCGATCGACGGTGATCGTGCGTTCTTCCATCGCCTCCAGCAGTGCTGATTGGGTTTTAGGGCCTGTGCGGTTGAGCTCATCGACCAGAACCACGTCCGCGAACAACGGGCCCGGCAGCCACTCGAAGCGGCCGCTGTCAGCGCGCCAGATGTTAACGCCGGTGAGGTCGGCCGGCATCAGATCCGGTGTGCACTGCACGCGCTGGAAGCTGCCGCCAAGTAACTGCGCGAAACAGCGTGCAAGTAATGTCTTGCCGACGCCGGGCGGACCTTCGAGTAGCACGTGGCCGCGTGCGATCAGCGTGATGGCCAGATCCTCGACGAGGCGGCCGGCGCCGAAGACAATGCCGCCGATATTCTTTTCGAGATGCCGAATCAGTTCCTGCGCGGGAGTGCTCACTGAAGTTGTTTCCTGATTTGTTGCAGACAACGGAGAAAGGGACGCAGATCGCGGTTGCGGTATTCGCGCAGACGCATGTTTTCCTTGCGCAGACTAGTGACTAATTTGGGATCGACACTATGACGCGACGCGATCAGTTCCCAGACGGATGCGTTATCGGGCGCCTGTCGGTTGTGCCTTCGCAGATCTCGCTGCAGGCGTTGCAGCAGAGCGTCCGCGCTGGCGGCCGCACCCAGCTCGCGCGCCAGAAAGGTGCCGACGCTTTCGACGAATTGCGCCGGAGTGATGCCGGTCATCGGCCGCGACGGCGGCATGTAGCGGTTGCTGTAACCCAGCAGATATAGCAGCCAGATCGTGAACAGCAGCGCGAGGCTGGCGTGCAGGCGCCTGTCGCGGAAAAGCGCGGCGGGATCGTATAGCGCCGAGTCACCCTGATGCATGTCGTCGAAAATCACCGCACCGCCCGTTGCGACCGATATGCCCACGATATTGGCCAGTAAGCGCGCGTTGCCGGCGACGCCGAGGTTGCGATTGGCGAACAATTGCGGATAGCTGCTCACCCACACGCGGCCACGGCCGACGCGGAATTGCCACAGCGCCGCGCGGCCGCGCGCGGTGTCGCAGAGCCATTCAAAACTGATGTGATCGCTATTGGTCCGATAATCGAGAATCCACTGCCCTGGTAAAGACCCTCCGTCTTCCGGCAGCACGCGCACTTCGCGCACCCCGATTACCGGCGGAGCATCAACGTCGTCGGGATGCGGCCGTAGCACCGCAGTTGCGCCGGGACGGGCTACGTCAGTAGCCGGCCGCTGATCCGCGCAAATGACGTCGGCCGCATCCTTCTTGCCGGCGAGTCGGCTCACGATATCGAATTGCTGAAGCATTGAACCAACGCTGGCCTGCCGTGCCCACTCCGGTCGGCTGGCGAAGGCTTCCAGCAGCAGTACGTCGTTGCCGCGACGTAGCCAGGTTTCGAGCGTGTGGCGCTCGCGCGAATGCAAATCGTGAACCATCGGCTCCGATACGATCAGCAGATTGCCGCTGCGCGTCGGGCTCAGCGTCGGCAGTTCGGTGTAGCGCTCATGCAGCGATTGCACGGCGATGCCGGATTGGGCAAGCCAGCGCGCGGCGCCCGCCAAGCCGTTATCGCCGGTGTCGCGACTGGTGGGACGCGATTGTGAATCCGCTTGCATGGGGGCGTGCGAGAACAGTAGACCCGTCGCGATCAGCAGCGCCAGGAGTGCGCCGAACAGGGTGGAGAGGCGATCGTTCACAGACGTGGATCGGGAGCGGATTCCGCGAGCGCGACGGCCAGCAGGCGCGCAGTGCTGACGCTTTCTTCGCGTGGCGCTACGTCGCCGTAGACGACAGGCTCAATGCAATCGATGAAACGCAAGAACTCATCGGTCTTCGTCGGTGACAGCTGCCGGGCGAGTTCACGGTTCGTCATCGTAGTATCCGCTGGCAGCGCACCGCGTGTCGCGAGTGCGCGCAGTAGCCAGCGCAGCAGCGCACCCGGACGCGCGGCGAGGGGCAGGCGATCGATGTCGTCGAGCGACAATGCGGTTTCCAGCGTGGTGATTCCCGGATCGGCAGATTGAGCGGGCGTGGCTGCCACGGCGCGGCGGCGTAGCACGCGGCTCGCGCGTAGTTCGATCACAATCAGCGCGATCAGAAGGACGACCAGCAGTGCGAAAAGACTCCAGAACGTGATGTGTGCGGCTGACGGCGGGATGTGTTTCATCCATTCGGCGAGTTTTCGCATCCATGCGGGTTCGGTGGTGTTGTGGTCAGGTCGCTGTTGCAGCCAGCGCAGGATCCGCTCCCATAGGCTCAGTGGCCGCGCGTCGCGTTCTTCGCGAATCTGTTTCAGCAACGATGGAAGGGTTGCCAGGTCGGGGAGTGCGGCAGTGACCTCTTGCGGTGATGGCAAAGTGAGCGCGAGATCGCGCAAGCCCTCCGGGCCGCCGGCCATCACCCAGTTCGGCACCTTGGCGCTGCCGCCATAGGCGGCGAGCAGCCGCGCGCACGCGGGACTTTCATGCTGTTGCGCAAGCGTAGTTCCCGAAATTTCCTTGGCGCAAGCCTCGGCGTCGTTACGTGTCGGAGCAGCGCCCGCGACGCTTGCGACCAGGAAAAATGCCGGTGTGAGCGCGCATCGAAACGCTCTTTTCACGCAGCTTGTTCGATGCGCGCCGCGAGGTCTTCACCGCTCTTGCGTAGTTGCAGTTCGCGGTAGGTGACCAGTCCGATCGAGTAAATCAGCGGATTCAATACCGCGCCGGTGAAAAGCATCAGTACGGAGACCGCCACGGTGAACATTACGATTGCGTTCTGGCCGCCGCTGACCAGCACGATTCCCTTGAGGAAAGGCATCAACAGGCCGACGATCGCCACGAGTGCCATATAGACCGCTACGAAGATTAATATAGCGACCGTGCCGATCGTGGTAACCCGCCACCAGTGGCCGCGCACGAGTTCGCGGCTGCGCTGCAGTGATTCGGTGATGCCGGCGCCGTCGAGAACCACGCAGAATATGAACATACTCAAGCTGACCATCAGATAAAGTCCGGGAACGACCAGCAGCACCGTCCCGAGCATGATGACGAGCATGTAAGCCAACGATGCCAGGAACAAGGGAAATCCATAGCGCAATCCCCCGCTCAGCGCCGAGCCCAGGGTGAGCTGGTTCCGGTCTCGGAGAATGTCGTCGAGCCGGCGCAGTACCGCGATCAAGAAGAAGAACACTAGGATGTAGGCGACGAACTGAGTGAGGCCGGATGCCAGTCCGTAATGGTTGGTTTTTATGTCGCCACTGGCAATTCGTACCGCCAGCGGCGCCATGGATAGCACCGACCACATTAGCGTCAATGGCAGTACTCGCAGAAAAGCCTTCTGAAAAAGGCGAAAACCTTGATCCAGCACTTCCGCAATGGACAGCGGCCTACTGATCGCGATGCTCATGACGCCTGTTCCCCCGCATTGAAATTTCCCTGCGGAGAGTTTGCCGGATCGGCGGGACCGGCGCTATGAGTATCGCCAGTGCCGCCTTGCGCTTGCGGAAGACACGGGGATTCGCTCCAGCACAAGTCCTGGCGGCAGTCAGGCGCGCCCGAATACGAGCGCGCCGTCCTTGACATCGATCTTCACCGTGTCGCCTGCTCCGAAATGTCCGTCCAGAATCTGTCGTGCGAGTGGATTCTCGATCAGTGTCTGGATCGCACGCTTGAGCGGACGCGCGCCATAGATCGGGTCGTAGCCGGCCTCGGCAAGCTTGTCGAGGGCCGCTGGCGTGAACTCGATAGCGATGTTGCGCTCGACCAGCCGCTTGCGCAGGCTCGCGGTCTGGATTTCAGCGATACGCCGGATCTGCGCACCGCCGAGCGGATGGAATACCACCGCTTCGTCGATACGGTTGATGAACTCCGGCCGGAAGTGCTGGCCGACCACGGCCATCACGCCTTCCTTGATTGCCGAGTAATCGCCTTTGGTCGCCTCATTGCTCATCATGTCCTGGATGAGATTGGAGCCGAGGTTCGAGGTCATAACGACCACCGCATTGCGAAAATCCACCGTGCGGCCCTGGCCGTCGGTGAGGCGGCCGTCATCGAGTACTTGCAGCAGCACATTGAATACGTCCGGGTGTGCTTTTTCGACCTCGTCGAGCAGGATTACGGAATACGGGCGGCGGCGCACCGCTTCGGTCAAATAGCCACCTTCGTCGTAGCCGACATAACCTGGCGGCGCACCGATCAGGCGCGCGACGCTGTGGCGTTCCATGAACTCGCTCATGTCGATACGCACCATCGCTTCTTCGGAGTCGAACAGGAACGCCGCGAGCGCCTTGCACAATTCGGTCTTGCCGACGCCGGTCGGACCGAGGAACAGGAACGAGCCGATCGGCCGGTTCGGGTCGGACAGGCCGGCGCGCGACCGGCGGATGGCGTTGGCGACGGCGGCTACAGCCTCGCTCTGGCCGACGACGCGTTGGTGCAGCGCTTCTTCCATGCGCAGCAGTTTTTCGCGTTCGCCTTCCATGAGCTTGCTGACGGGAATGCCGGTCCAGCGCGAAACGATGTCGGCAATTTCCTCTTCGGTGACGTCGGTGCGCAGCAGTTCAAATTTCTGATGGGCGGTCTGACTGCTCGCCGCAAGCTTTTTTTCCAGGTCCGGAATCTTCCCGTACTGAAGTTCCGCCATGCGTGCGAGGTCGCCGGCGCGGCGCGCGGCTTCAAGCTCGACGCGTACGCGATCGAGTTCTTCCTTGACACCGGTGCTGCCGGCGACGGTGGCTTTTTCCGCTTTCCATTTCTCTTCGAGATCGGCGGTTTCGCGTTCGAGTTTATTAATCTCCTCTTCGAGCGCGGCGAGCGATTTCTTCGCACCCGGATCGTTTTCCTTCTTCAGCGCCTCACGCTCGATTTTGAGCTGGATCAGGCGGCGGTCGAGACGATCCAGCGCTTCCGGTTTGGAATCGATTTCGATGCGGATACGCGACGCTGCCTCGTCAACGAGGTCAATCGCCTTGTCGGGCAGATTGCGGTCGGTGATGTAGCGATGCGACAGTTTGGCTGCGGCAATGATGGCGCCGTCGGTGATGTCGACGCCGTGATGCACTTCGTAGCGCTCCTTGAGCCCACGCAGGATCGCGATGGTGTCCTCCACGCTGGGTTCGCCGACCAGTACTTTCTGGAAGCGGCGTTCCAGTGCCGCATCCTTTTCGATGTACTTGCGATATTCGTCGAGTGTGGTCGCGCCGATGCAACGCAGCTCACCGCGCGCGAGCGCCGGCTTCAACATGTTGCCGGCGTCCATTGCGCCTTCAGCTTTGCCGGCGCCGACCAGGGTGTGAATTTCGTCGATGAACAGGATGACATTGCCCTGCGACTTCGACAGATCGGTGAGCACGGCCTTCAGCCGCTCTTCGAATTCGCCGCGGAACTTGGCGCCGGCGATCAATGCGCCGAGATCAAGCGACAGCAGCCGCTTGTCTTTCAGACCTTCCGGCACTTCGCCATTGACGATGCGCTGTGCGAGGCCTTCGACGATGGCGGTTTTGCCGACGCCGGGCTCGCCGATCAGCGCGGGATTGTTTTTGGTTCGGCGCGACAGCACTTGAATCAGGCGGCGGATTTCTTCATCGCGACCAATGACGGGATCGAGCTTGCCGCTGCGCGCGCGTTCGGTGAGATCAATGGTGTAGCGCTCGAGCGCTTGGCGCTGCTCTTCCGCGCCGGCGGAATCGACCTTGCCTCCGCCGCGCACTTGTTCGACGGCTTTTTCGAGCAGCTCCTTGCGTGCGCCGGCATCGCGCATGGCTTTGCCCAGCGCGCCCTTATCGTCGAGTGCGGCGAGCAGGAACAACTCGGTGGAGATGAACTGATCCTTTTTCTGCTGGGCGAGCTTGTCGGTGAGATTCAGCAAGCGCGACAAATCCTGGCCGACCTGGACCTCGCCGGTGGCTTCCTTGAGTTTGGGTAAGGCATCGATCGCCGCGGAGAGCTTGTTACGCAGCGTGTTGATACTGACGCCAGCCTGTTCCAGCAGCGGCACGGTTGCGCTGCCTTCCTGGTCGAGCATGGCCTGCATCACATGCGCCGGCTCGATCTGTGGATTGTCGCGGCCCACGGCGAGACTCTGCGCCTCGGCCAGCGCCTGCTGGAAACGGCTCGTCAGCTTGTCCATACGCATATTGTCGCGCTCCGGGTATTTTTATCTTGATCGCTATTTGCGGTCTTATGCACCCGTTTCAAGCACTCGCGCCATGACTTAAGTCAAGTTACGGTCCGGTACGGCTAATCGCAGTCAATAACCCTTGCTTTTGAGTACACGTTCGATGGCGACAACCTTGCCGTCACGAAAACTCACGCGCACTTTGTCGCGCTCGATCTGTGGCGAGGGCGTCGGATAGAACGGTACGTAGAGCGGTGCATACATCACCGGGCCATAGGGACCGTTGACGATCATCATCGGCGCGACGAATGTGGGATCGTAGGCGAATGCGGCGTACCCGGGCGCGACCTCGATTTCGGTGTAATGCCAGATCGTCTCCTTGCCGCTGGCATCGGTGCGTTCCGTGATGCCGTCGGGATTGCCCATCGCCAGCCTGACAAAATCGGAAGTGAAGCCCAGCGCGACTTCACCCTTGCGGATCAGTGCCTGTTCCTCGGCGGATGCCTGACTAAAAATCTCCGGATGCTCGTTGATACGAGATTCCGGTGTTGCGCAGCTGCCGAGCAGGGCCAGCGCAATAGCCGCAACGATGTTTATCGAGGATTGGCGGATGTTCATCAGGTAACTTCCTTGCGTCCAGCAACGTCACTACCGCATGGTCGTTGACCGCCTTTTCTTCTAGGGGTTCCTCGTTCGGCGCCTTGTGGAAGTTGACGTCGCAGGCGGCTCCGCTTTCTCCACAACCGGTCTGGGCATGCCGCTGCCGGCGCGTCCATACTGGGTAATCATGGCGCGGTAAATCGCCAGCGTGGTGAACAGCACATTTTCCAGCGACGTCTGGAAGCCTTCCTGCACCCAGGTCGTGGCAATGCGCACGTTAGCGCCGATCAGTCCCGCCGAAAGCAAGTCGGGGTTGAGGCCACGTGGTTCCACGGACGGAAATAATGTGTTGATAAAACCACGCACCAGCTCCATGTAATCGCGTGTGATTTCGTTGGTCAGCTGATTGATGGTGTAGCCGATATTGGCGGATTCAATCAGCAGGACGCGGCCGCGGCGCGGGTCGTCGCGGACGTATTTGAAAAACACGCGTAGCGCGGCTTCCGCGACCGCCACCGGATCGCCGGTTGGCGTCGCCAGCGCATCCAGCGTCGCCTGTCTGAGTTCGATATTGACGCAACCGAACACGGCGGTGAACAGATCTTCGAGACTACGGAAGGATTCGTAAAAATAGCGCTCGGTCAGGTGCGCCTCGGCACAGATTTCGCGAACCGTAACGGAATAAAAACCGCGCGTGCCAAAGGCTTCGATTCCCGCTTCGATCAACCGATCGCGGCGCTGCTGTCGCCGCGCCTCGGGAGCGAGGCCACGGAAGTTGCGACAGGAGGCGGTGGCTTTTTTGAGTTCGACCATGGACGCCATGTTGACACGAATCGTTGTCAATAATAAAGTGACAACACTCATTGTCAATATGGAGACAGAAACCATGGCCTATGATTTCCAGGGTTCAGCCAACGATCTGGATGTACTGATCGTGGGTACAGGCTTCTCTGGCCTGTGCATGGGCGTGAAGCTTATGGAAGCGGGCATGAAGTCGTTCCTCATTCTCGAGCGTGCTCGCGAAGTGGGCGGCACCTGGCGCGACAATGACTATCCGGGCTGCGCCTGCGATATCCAGTCTCACCTGTACTCGTTTTCATTCGAACAGAATCCGGATTGGACACGTATGTTCGCGCCTCAGGCGGAAATCAAGGCCTACCTGCGGCACTGCGCGGAAAAGTACGGCCTGCTTCCATACATCCGCTTCGGCTCGGAAATGATGGAAGCGCGCTACGACGAGACGGCTGCGCAGTGGAATGTCGTGACCCGCGACGGACGCAGGTATCGCGCGCGCGCGCTGGTTTCAGGAATTGGTGGACTCGCCATCCCATCGATTCCGCAGGTCGACGGACTCGAGACCTTCCAGGGCAAGCGCTTCCATTCAGCGAACTGGGATCACGAATACGATCTCAGGGGCAAGCGAGTGGCTGTCATCGGCACCGGCGCCAGCGCGATCCAGTTCGTGCCGAAGGTCGCAGAACAGGCGGCGCGTCTTGATCTCTATCAGCGCACGGCTTCCTGGATCCTGCCAAAGCCGGATCGCACCGTTTCCAAGTTCGAGCGCAAACTTTTCAAGTGGCTGCCATTCACGCAGCGACTGTTTCGTTCAGCGATCTACTGGCAGCTCGAATTGCGTGTGATCGGCTTCACGATGCATTCGAAAATGGCGCAGCGGGCTCAGACTTGGGCAATCCGCCACATCGCGCGTTACATCAAGGACAAGGAGTTGCGCCGCAAGCTCACGCCGGACTATACGATTGGCTGCAAGCGCATTCTGATGTCGAACGACTACTACCAGGCTCTCAAGGAGCCGAACGTGGAGGTCATCACCGACGGTATCCGTGAAGTTCGCGCGCACAGCATCGTTACTAACGAGGGGCGCGAGCGCGAGGTGGACGCCATCATCTTGGGTACCGGTTTCAAGGCCCAGGATCCGATTCCCCGCGGCACTTTTTTCGGCCGCGATGGGCAGGATATCGTCGATGCGTACAAGGACGGGTTCGAGGCGTATCTCGGCACCACGGTTCACGGCTTCCCCAACTTCTTCATTCTGATGGGCCCCAACACCGGGCTCGGACACAATTCGATGGTTTACATGATCGAATCTCAGGTGCATTACACATTGCAATGTCTGCGAGCAATGCGTACCCAACAGCTGCGTGAGATCGATGTGCGCGCCGACGTGCAAAGCCGTTTCAATGACTGGCTGCAGAAGGATTTGGCTGACACGGTGTGGTCATCGGGCTGCCGCAGCTGGTATCTCACGGCAAAGGGGAGAAATACGGTGCTCTGGCCCGGATTCACGTTCACGTTCCGGCGCATGACGCGCAGGTTCAGGACGTCGGATTACGTACTCGAGACCGAGAAGGAATCGGTACACACGTGAGCTTTCAGCCTTGATTCGCGAACGTCCGGAAGGCCGGGCGGTGACCAGAGCGCACAATCGGAACATGCCGGCCGTGCGCAGTCATCCGTGTTATCCGTCGAGGGATGAAATGGGCAATGGTGGCAGGACGAGCACGAGTATCGTTCTGTCGGCGTTGTATGTGTTCCCGGTAAAATCATGCGCGGCCCTATCGCCCCCGCTGGCGAAGGTCGAGCCGCGGGGACTGGCCGGCGACCGTCGGTGGATGATCGTTACGGGCGATGGCCGATTCATCACCGGCCGTGAGCAGCCCCGTCTTACACTGGTTCGCGCGGAACCGCAGGGCGAGGCACTGGAGTTGAGCGCACCAGGCATGGAGCCAATGCGTTTGTGTCCCCCGGCTATTGGATCGCGTATGGATGTGATCGTGTGGCGCAGCACGGTTGGAGTGCAATGCGCGGATGCCGCGGCGAACGCATGGATGAGCCGCTATCTCGGTGCGGATTCCCGCTTCGTCTTCATGGACGCAGACGCGGTACGGGCCGTTGACGCGCGTTATGGGCATGCAGGCGATGAGGTCAGTTTCGCCGATGGCTTTCCATTGCTGCTGATTGGGGAAGGCTCGCTCGCGGAATTGAACCGCCGGCTGAAAACACCGGTACCGATGCTGCGCTTCAGACCCAATCTCGTCGTCGCGGGCACACCCGCGCACTCCGAAGACGGGTGGAAACGGATACGCGTCGGCGGCGTGGAATTCGACGTGGTCAAACCGTGCACGCGCTGTACCTTCACAACGGTCAATCCGGCTACGGGCGAATTTGATGCGCGCGGCGAGCCCTTGCGCACGCTCAAAACCTATCGGAACACTCCCGATGGGATCATCTTTGGCCAAAACCTGATCGCGCGAGGCGCCGGTACCGTGCGGCTTGGTGATCCGGTGCTCGTTTTATAGGAATCTGTCTAAAAAACTGTCGCGAACGAAGGGGACAAGAGGGGGACAAGGCCGCCGATCAATTCGCCGCCTTGGCCAGCTCCGCATCGATCGCCGCGAGCAGCTTTGGATCGTCTGGCGCAGTATCCGGCGCGAACCGGGCGACGACGTCACCGCGACGGCCGATCAGAAATTTCTCGAAATTCCATAGCACGTCGGCCGGATCGCCGGCGTTGATCCCATAACCCTTCAACCGTTCCCGGAATGGCCCATCGCCGGCCGCCTTTGGCTGTGCCTTCGTCAGTTGGTTGTACAGAGGATGCTTGTCCGCGCCAACGACCGATATCTTGGAGAACAACGGGAAGTGGACATCATATTGGGTCGAACAGAAATTACTAATTTCGGCGTCGCTGCCCGGCTCCTGACCCTTAAAGTTATTGGCAGGAAAGCCAAGTACTTCCAGGCCCTGATTACGCTTCTTCTGGTAGAGCCCTTCCAGGCCCTGATATTGCGGTGTGAGGCCGCACTTCGATGCCACGTTGACGACCAGCAGCACCTTGCCGCGATAGTCAGCGAGGCTGCTGGGGCTGCCGTCAATTTTCTTCAAGGGAAGGTCATAGAGTGAAGTGGTCATGCTGATTACTCTGAAGTGATAGGAGTTGAGCTGCGCAATCGGCGATGCCTTCGATTGAATCTATACCGCACAGCTTCAGCATCGTCCGGCGATGTCCTGTGCCGGGCGGATTCCGGTATCAAAGGTCACCTCGCGTCAGAGTATAAGCGTTTCAATTTCAGACATGCACAGCACGCATGTTGACTGCTTTGTCGATAGCGTTCGTGTCACAGGTGACAATTCCAGCGCGGTGTGTAAATCGCCGCTCGTGTTGACGCTGCAGGGGATTTGACTCTAGTTCGAGGCTTCGAGATCGTGTGGCGATTCAGCGAGCGTAACGCGGTCGCGACCATTTTCCTTCGATTTGTAAAGTGCCGCGTCGACGCGGGTTATGAATGTCTCGGTTGTTTCACCGGGGATATGGCTGGCGACGCCGGCCGAGGCGGTGATTTTGTCGACAAGTTTGCCGGCGGAATTGCGCAGTTGTCCGCGCGAGATATTCATGCAGATCACTTCCGCCACACGCTTGGCGCCGATCAGCGGCGTGCGCGGCAGCAGTATCGCGAATTCCTCACCGCCGTAACGGGCCACGGTGTCGGCGCCGCGCACGCTTTCGCGCAGCACCTGGGATACTAGTTTCAACACTTTGTCGCCGACGATATGCCCATAGGTGTCATTGAAACGTTTGAAGTGATCAATATCGATCATGACGAAGCTGAACGGCACATTCTCGGTTACCGAAAGCTCGATTCCCGCGGCAAGAGCGTCGTCGAAGCCCTTGCGATTACGCAGCCCGGTCAGTGCATCGGTCGTCGCTTCCTCGCAGTTGTGCTTCATTTGCGCGCGCAGCTGTTCGACTTCAGTGCGAGTACATTCGAGCGACTTCAGCAGCGTTGCAATCGAATACTTGAGTTCGCCCGTGTTGCTGAGGATGCGAGCGACTTCGTAGGGCATTTGCGCAGCGTCCGCCATACCGCCCAGAGAAGCGGAAAATTGCTCCAGAGACTCGCCGTAGTTGCTGACATTTTTTGCTGAATCCACAGCCGTGGCGGCGACGTCTTCGATGGCCTGGTTCAACGTTGAGCTGGCACGATCCGCCGCGGCCTCGTCGGGGGTCCGCACGTAATGCCGGTACAGCGCCATCGTGGAGTCTTCGTCCAGCACGCCCTGAGTTTGGATCAGATGGTCGATTTCATCGCGGAGCGGCTTGTTGCGCCCAGAGACGTAGTCGTACCAGACCGCATAGCTGATCGGATGCAGCGCAGCCTTCTGGCGGGACATTAATGGCACCGCCAACCGCAATAATTCCGAACTGCGTTCGATCGTATCCTGGTAGCGCGCAGTGCCGTTGGGAGTTGGTTCCATGGAATATCCTGACGTTCCTCGGTTACTGCCGGTGGTGCTGCGATTATCCGGTATCGCCGTTCAGACAGTTTGTCGGCAGATGGCCGGAAAACTTGCGTCAGGCGGTCGTGAATCCATGCAGCGTGCTGGTCTTTCCGCTGCGGCCCATGACCACCACGCCATCGCCGGGCCCGATACGGACATCGCCCGATGGACGCGGGATCATGGTTCCGTCGTGACGCGACAACGCCACGATCATAAAGGCCCCCTCCGCAAGGTGCTCGATCTCTTCGACGGTACGGTGCGTGAAGTTCGCGCCTTCGGCGGCGGCTACGACTTCGAGTTCGAGGCCGAGGCCGAGCAGCGAATCTTCGAGCGCATTGCGCTTGCCGGTGCCGTGGATCAGTTTCGACGCGTCGGGATACAGGATGATCTCGGCGATCCGTTCCGCCCCGATATGCGCCGGCAGCACCACACGATTGGCGCCGGCACGCAGCAGCTTGTTTTCGGTGGTCAGCTGTTCGCCGCGCGCGATGATCTTTGCGGTGCGGTTGAGACTGCGGGCGCTCAGCGTTATGAACACGTTGGCCGCGTCGTCGGGCAATACGGTTGCCAATATGGCCGCGCGTTCGACGCCGGCAGCCTTCAGCATCTCCTCGTCGGTCGCTTCGCCCTGCACGCACAAATAACCCAGACGGCGCGCTTCCGCGATGCGCTGCTCGTCGCTGTCGATCAATACGAATTTCGAATTTCCGGCAGCCAGTTCGCGTGCCACCATCGCGCCGATGCGGCCAAAGCCGCAGATAACGACATGATTGCGGAGATGATCGATTTCATTTTTCATGCGCTTGAGTCCGAAAAACTGCTGGATCTGCGACATCGTCAACAACTGCACCAGTGCGCCCGTGAGGTAAATCATGCCGGTGCAACCGAGGAAAATCAGCGTGATAGTGACCGCACGCAGTTCGGGGGTGTCCACCGGCTGCACTTCGCGATAGCCGACGCTGAAAATGGTGATGACCACCATGTATAGCGAATCCGCGAAATTCCATCCCGCGAGCATGTAGCCAGCAACGCCGAGCGGGATGACCAGTACGAGAAACAGCAGGCCGTTGACGAGATTGCGCACGGGCAAGCCTGATGGCGATATCAAATCCGACAGGGTGGGTTGGCAGCCACCAGTCTATGCCAGTCGCCGGCTGTCGGTGTAACAGCCGGGCGGGTCGGTTCAGCGGCGGGGGATGCGATCAGAGATGCAGACCGCACTCCGTCTTCGGCTTGCCCACCCAGCGTCCGCTACGACCATCACCCACCACCGTGCAGTGTGTGCAGCCGATGGACGAGTAGCCTTTCTCGACGAGCGGATGGAACGGCAGCTTGTGCTCGCGGATATAGAGATCGCGTTCGTCCCGGGTGACATCGATCATCGGGTTGAACTTGATGATGTTGCGACGGACCTCGAACACCGGCAGGGTGGCGCGGTGATCGGTTTGCCAGCGCATCAGACTCGACATCCAGATATGGAAATTGGGTTTGACCGCCTCTAGCGGCTCCACCTTGTTCACCGAGCAGCAGAAATCGGGATCGCGCAGGTACGTTTTTTCGTCTGCGGTGAACTGATGTTTCCATGCCTCGGCCCGCACGTCCGCGACCTTGAGGTTAAACAGGTCGATCAGGTGCTGCCGGTATTTCACGGTTTCCGGAAAGTGGAAACCGGTGTCGATGAAATAGATGATCTGGTCAGGCCGAACCCGCGTGATGATGTGCAGAAAGTACGCGGAAGTCGCCGCGAATGACGACGTGACTAGGATCTTGTCCGGGTCGAAATCGCGATAGATTTTCTGCAGTCGCGCCTCGAAATTCAGTGGCGCGTACTGCTCGTTGAGATCGGCGATCTGATCATCATCGAGGCCGGCCGAGTTAGTCGGTTGATCAGCCACGGGCGAATTGGAAAGTATTGTGGTTAGCACGTGGGTCCGAAGCCCCCTTTGCATAATTGCTTACGACGTTCGGATAAAAGTGTAGGGGCGATAATCATATTGGGACAACGCTTTAGCGCGGAAAAATCGTAGTTTGCACAGTTTTTCATAACGATATATCAAATTGGCATTTGTAGCCCGGACGTCTGGGGTCTGAATTTGCCGTTATTGCCCGAGTCATTACTCGGACAGTGATCGTTTGAAGCGAACGATGTGGCGGCGTTGCTTTTTATCGGGCCGCTCGTGGCTGACGACCAAGGCGTTCGCCGCACGACGTTCGACCGCTGCCTTTTCGCGCCGGACGCGGCTGTCGTCGGTTTCCCGATAGAGCATGCGGGCGAGGGGAGCGCTGGTACGCTGATCGGACAGGGCCAGCACTTCCACGCATAGATCATCCCCGCCCTGACGAATCGTAAGAAGCACGCCGATGGCGACTTCGCGGCTGACTTTGCAGCGTTCGCCGCCATAACGCACGCGGCCGTTCTCGATGGCCTGCTTGGCCAGATTGCGCGTCTTGAAGAAACGCGCCGCCCACAGCCATTTGTCGAGCCTTACGCTGTCGACCGGGTGTGGGTGTTGCTGATCCGGCGGCTGCCGGGCGGATTCGTCGAGATCAATCATCGGTCGCTCCGCGAGTTCCTGCGAACCGCCGAACGCCACAAGCGACCGGCCTGCCGATCGCGAAAAATGGCGCTCCCACGGGGATTCGAACCCCGGTTTAAGCCGTGAGAGGGCTCCGTCCTAGGCCTCTAGACGATGGGAGCAGGTCTGAAGCAGCGCGTATTGTAATGAAACCCCTGCCGGATCACCACGCGCGATGCAGAGCGCGAGACAGGGCAGGTCATTGGCATTCAGGACTTGGCGCCGAAGGCCTCGAACAGATCCTTCAGCAGATCGGCATATTCGCCGGTCATCAGCGCGAAGTCGGCTTCAAACTTCTGCTCCGGGCTCAGTTCGTTGCCGGCTTCGGAATTCTTGTCGATGTCGAGAAAAGCGACGCGCTTGAGCTGCAACTTATCGTTGACGATCAGTGAGACCCGGCTGTTCCAGATTAACTCCAGGCGCGATGCACGAAAGCCTTCGTCAAGATGACGGCGCAGCTGCGCCGCGTGCAGCGGATGGCGCAGATAGCGCACTACCGACTTGGTGTCGTCGCCGCCGGTCAGCTCGCATTCCTCTCCGAGCGCGAATCGGCCCGGTGCGCGGCCGGTTGCCAGCCAGGCGGTCATGGTCGCCGACGGTGCGCTCTCAGGTTGCGGCAGCGATACGTTCAGCTCGCCGAGCGTATCGCGCAATTGCTCGATGACACTCTCAGCGCGGGTCGGGGAAGCGGAGTCGACAACGATGCTACGCGCCGTCGGGTTGATCCAGGCGCGCGTGACGCGGCGGCGCGCGAACGCGCGCGGCAATAATTCTGCAGTCGCCTGGTCCTTGAACTCGCGCATTAGCTTGCGGCCCGGTTTGAAGCCCCGCCGCTTTTCCCAGGCCAGCGCGCGGGTTTTGGCGGATTCGTTGACGACCGTCGAGGGCAGCAGTTTCTGTTCGGTGCCGAGCGCAATCAATATCTGCTTTTCAAGGCTCTGCACCAGTCCTGCGGTTTCCAGTGGCGCGACCCAGCCGCTACTTTGCAGGCTCATTGCCGGGCAGGGTGTCAGCGGGCGCGTGGCAAGTTGCTCTTCGAGTCGGCCGGGCGACAGCTTCCACGGTTGTTCGAGATGGAAGAGGTGCAGATTCTTGAACCACATCGGATATACGCTCCTGTCCGGTTTCAAAGCGGCTGGGGCGCGGGATTCTAAGGGAGAAAGCGGATCAGTGTGACGAGTCGCTGAAACTTGCCGGCAAAAACATAACGGCGAACACCTTGCACGGTGTCCGCCGTTTATTGGTTAGGTTGCTTACGAGTATTCGCTCAATGCGTCGATGAGTTTGTCCACAACTTGGCAAAGTTGCCGATCATCGCCGTCGCGTCGAGGTTTTTGCTGATGGTGCCGAGGGCGGTGGGAGTGTTCAGCTGCGGACCACCCGGCCAAGTGTGGCCACCATTGTTGATCGTATAGATATCCACTTCGCCGCCCGATCCGCACGCGGCGTTGTGCTGGAGCTTCACCGAGGTGCCATCGGCGGCCGTGACTGGCAGGTTGGTGGAATAGGTGGACGACATCGTGCAGCGGTTGAAGCCACCCCACATCAAGAATGAGTTCATGGCGCTGAGGAAGGAACTGTTGCTGGACTTCGTCTGTGCGCCAGCATAAGGAACGATCGGGTCGGCGGTGCCGAGCACGTATACCATCGGGACCGGGCGACCCGGCGCGCATTGCTTGCTCAGGGAAGTGCGCATGCTGGCGGCCACTGAAATTCCGGCGGCCAGCAGGCCTGGGCGTTCGCAAGCCATGCGTTGGGTCATGAATCCACCGTTTGAATAACCCGTCATCGAAATGCGAGTCGCATCGATCGGATATTGCTTGGTGGCCGCCGCGATCATTGCGCTGAGGAAGCCAACATCATCCGTCGTGGTGGCGGCCGGATCGTCGCTCCAGTGGCCGTTGATTCCGGGCGGCAGGATCACCCAATAGCCCATCTTCGCCGCCAGCGTGCCGGCGTTAGACACATTCGCCTGCAACTCGGGAGTGCCGGTATCGTAATGAAGCATGACGATAACCGGCGCTTTCGTTCCTGCACGCTGATAGGCCGGCGTAATGAAGAGCACGGACCGGGTATCGCTTTTGGCCGTATTTGTGAAACCTTGGTAGAAGCTGACAGTGCCGAATGTAGGATTCAATGCCGCCGCTTGACCGATCACGCGCGCATGTGCGTTGGTGGGCATGCTGCCCATAATCAAGCTAACAAGCACAAGCGCGGCGAACGTCTTCCTGAAAATCACGATGTAATTCCGTCGGGGGGGATTCGATGGGACGCACCTTAACCGCTCCACCCCGGGGGCGAACGTTTCAAGACTGACGAGCGGATTCTGTTTCCGGAGCGAGCGGGTTTTTGCTGGAATTCCGGCGAACTGAGCGGTTCGCTGCGGAGCACAAACGGTGGTGTGATCAGATCGGCGCGCGAACCGGATGAGCAGAACGAGAAAGCCGGGTGACCGTTAGTCCGTCTGATCAATACCGGTGACGGTGCCGCGGAGACGCGCGCTGGCCAGCAGAATATCGATGGCACTTCCGGGCGTGATGTTTTCCGCGTCACGGAGTACGCGCCCTTCCGGGTCGCGGACGATCGCATAACCGCGTTCGAGTACCGCACGCGGATTGAGCGAAGTGAGCAGGCTTTCCGCGCGCACCAGCCGGTGACGTGTGGTGCCCAGTGCAGCAGCGATCGTACGGCGCAGGCGCACATCGAGGTTATCGATGTGGCGGCGTGAGGATTCGATGCGCATGTGCGGACGCAGTGCCAGCAAGCGCGCCTGACTATGCGCGAGACGCGTGCCGTGCGTTCGTTGCACCGCTCGCGCCAAGGCGCCGAGCCGGGCCGTCAATTCGTCGAGCCGCTGCGCACGATCGGACAGACGACGCTGTGGATTCTGCCGCTGCAGGCGCGCGTCGAGCGCATCGAGTGTCCGTGTTTCGGTGTGAAGCCGCCGCTCGAAATTTTCGGCGTGGCGCGTCGCGAGCCGTTCCAGATGTTGCTCCCATTCGGCGATATCTGGTGTCGCCAGCTCGGCAGCGGCGGTCGGTGTCGCGGCACGCAGGTCGGCGGCGAAATCCGCGATCGTGATATCCACTTCGTGGCCGACGCCGCTGATCACCGGCACTGCACAGGCGCGGATCGCGCGCGCGACGCCTTCGTCGTTGAACGCCCACAAATCTTCGAGCGAGCCGCCGCCGCGCACCAGCAGGATCACGTCGACCGAGCCGTGGGTCGCCGCACGCTTTGGCAGTTCGTTCAGCGCGCGCACGACGGCCGGCGGCGCCTCCTTGCCTTGCACCGGTACCGGATACAAAAGGACTTCCGCCAGCGGCCAGCGCCGCGCCAGCGTAGTCAGCACGTCGTGCACCGCGGCGCCGGTGGCGGAGGTGATGAGACCGATGCGACGCGGCGCCGGCGGCAGCGGGCGTTTCAGCGCAGCATCGAACAGGCCTTCGGCGGCGAGTTTCGCCTTGAGCTCCTCGAATGCGCGCAGCAAGGCGCCGGTACCGGCGGGCTCCATGTGCTCGACGATCAGTTGCAGTTCGCCGCGCGCCGGATACACGCCAGCCTTTGCCCGTACCAGGACCGAATCGCCATCCTTCGGCGTCGGCCGCACGTGGTAATTGGCGTTGCGGAACATGGCGCAGCGCATCTGTGCGCGATCGTCCTTTAGCGTGAAATACCAGTGTCCCGACGCCGGCCGCGCGAAATTGGATAGCTCGCCTTGTACCCACAGGCTCGGCAGGCTGTCTTCGAGCAGCGCGCGCAGGATTTCGGTCAGCTCGGAAACGGCGTAGATCGTGCGGCCGGTATTGGCGGGCGGGGCGGACATATAGAGTCGAGCGCGGAGCGTTTCCGTATAATACGGCTTTGCCGGAGGCGTTAATGACCAAAGTTTCTCCAGACTCCCGCATCGATCTGGAAGCGCTCACCTTCGACGACGTTCTGCTGCAGCCCGCGTATTCCGACGTGCTGCCGCGTCAGGTCGACCTGCGCACCGCCCTGACTTCCCGCATCACCTTGAATATCCCGCTGGTTTCGGCGGCGATGGATACCGTCACTGAATCGCGTCTGGCGATCGCCATCGCGCAGGAAGGCGGCATCGGCATCGTGCACAAGAATTTGACGATCGCCGGTCAGGCCTTGGAAGTGCGCCGGGTGAAGAAGTACGAGAGCGGCATCATTGCCGATCCCATCACAGTGCCGCCGACGATGACCATCGGCGAGGTGCTGAAACTCACGCGCGAAAATCACATTTCCGGTGTGCCCGTCGTCGACGGCGTACAGCTCGTCGGTATCGTCACCAGTCGCGATCTGCGTTTCGAAACCCGTTTCGATGAAGCTGTCGGCAGCATCATGACGCCCAAGGAGCACTTGGTGACGGTCAGGGAAGGCGCGTCGCGCGACGAAGTCATCGCCAAGCTGCATAAGCACCGTATCGAAAAGGTGTTGGTCATCAACGACCGCTTCCAGTTGCGCGGCATGATTACGGTGAAGGACATCCAGAAATCCACCGACTTTCCGAGCGCCTGCAAGGACAATCATGGCCGTTTGCGTGTCGGTGCCGCCGTTGGTACCGGACCGGAGACCGAAGATCGCGTCGCCGCGCTGGTCGAAGCGGGAGTCGACGTCGTCATCGTCGATACCGCGCACGGCCACAGCAAGGGCGTGCTCGATCGCGTCACCGCGATCAAGAAGAAGTACACCGTTTTGCAAGTCATCGGCGGCAATATCGCCACCGGCGAGGCGGCGCGTGCTCTTATCGATGCGGGCGCGGACGCGGTCAAGGTTGGCATCGGTCCCGGTTCGATCTGCACCACGCGCATCGTCGCCGGTGTCGGTGTCCCGCAGATCAGCGCGGTCATGTCGGTCGCGAAAGAGCTTGCCAAGACTGGAACGCCCTTGATCGCCGATGGCGGCGTGCGCTACTCCGGAGATTTCGCCAAAGCCCTGGCCGCCGGTGCCTACGTGGTGATGGCGGGCAGTCTGTTCGCCGGTACCGAGGAGGCGCCCGGCGATGTCGAGTTGTATCAGGGCCGCTCCTACAAGTCTTATCGCGGCATGGGTTCGCTCGGCGCGATGTCGCAGGTGCAGGGCTCCAAGGATCGCTACTTCCAGGACACCACCAGCGAGGTCGAGAAGCTGGTGCCGGAAGGCATCGAAGGCCGCGTGCCGTACAAGGGGCCGATGGCGGCAATCGTGCATCAGATGATCGGCGGTCTGCGCGCGAGCATGGGTTATACCGGATGCAAGAGTATCGAGGATTTGCGCACGAAAACGCGCTTCGTGAAGATTACCTCGGCGGGCATCAAAGAATCGCATGTGCACGACGTCAGCATCGTCAAGGAAGCACCGAACTACCGCAGCGAAGCGTAGGACTTGCGATCCGATGCCGGCGTGACTGTGCTTCGCGGGCGGGCATGAGCGCTCGCCCTAATTAATCAACCGTCAGGATTTCCGTTCATGGCCAGCAGGCGCGCTCTCAGTTATCGCGACGCCGGCGTCGATATCGATGCCGGCGATGCGCTCGTCGAAGACATCAAGAAGATCGTGCGCTCGACACGACGCCCCGAGGTATTGGCAGGCGTCGGTGGTTTCGGCGCACTGGTCGGTCTGCCGAAGAAATACCGGCAACCGGTGCTGGTTTCGGGTACGGACGGCGTCGGCACCAAGCTCAAGCTCGGCATCGATACCGGCCGCGTCGAAGGCCTGGGTCAGGATCTGGTGGCGATGTGCGTCAACGACGTACTCGTCTCCGGTGCCGAGCCGCTGTTCTTTCTCGATTACTTCGCAACCGGGCGGCTCGAAAAGCGCGTCGCAGCGAGCGTCATCAAGGGCATCGCGCGCGGCTGCAAGCTTGCCGGTTGCGCGCTGGTGGGTGGCGAGACGGCTGAAATGCCGGGCATGTACGCGGACGGCGAGTTCGATCTCGCCGGCTTCTGCGTCGGCGTCGCGGAGAAAGCGAAAATCATCGACGGCAGCCGCATCAAGGCGGGTGATGTATTGATCGCCCTGCCATCGTCGGGTCCGCACTCCAACGGCTATTCGCTGATCCGCAAAATCATCGCGACGCGCAAGCGCAAGCTCGACACTACCTTCGGCAAGGGCACGCTCGCCGATGCGCTGCTGGCGCCGACGAATATCTACGTCAAGCCGATTCTCAAGCTGATCGAATCAGGCATGACGGTGCGCGGCATGGCGCACATCACCGGCGGCGGCATCACTGACAACCTGACGCGCTGCTTTCCAAAAGGAACAGCGGCAGTCGTCGACACCGCGAGCTGGACGCGGCCGCCGATTTTCGATTGGCTGCAGGCCGAGGGCAACGTCGAGCCGGACGAGATGTGGCGTGTGTTCAACTGCGGTGTCGGTTTCGTCGCGGTGGTCCCGCGCGCGCAGGCTGATGGCGCCATCGCCGCGCTGAAGCACGCGAAGCTGAAACCGTGGATGCTCGGCGAAGTCGTCAAAAGCAGGTCTGCCGACGTGCGTTACGCCTGAGATGCCGTTTAGCCGGCCGCCCCGTCTCGCCGTTCTGATCTCCGGCCGCGGCCGGAATCTGCAGGCCTTGCTTGAGGCGCTGCGCGACGGGCGCATCGCCGCCACTGCTGCCATCGTTATCAGCAACCACGAAGATGCCGGGGGACTGGCTCATGCGCGCGATGCCGGCGTGGCGACCGAGGTCGTGTCGCACCGGGCATTTGCCGATCGCACGGCCTTCGATGCCGAGCTGGCGCGCGTATTGCGGTACAGCCGACCCGATATCGTCGCGCTTGCCGGCTTCATGCGCGTTCTCGGCGACGCCTTCGTGCGAGAGTTCGAAGGACGCATGTTGAACATCCATCCGTCGCTGCTGCCGAAGCATCCGGGATTGCACACCCACAAGCGTGCACTCGCGGCCGGCGACCGTGAACACGGCGCAACCGTGCATTTCGTCACCTCGCAGCTTGACGGTGGTCCGCGCGTCATTCAGGGTCGCTTCAGCGTAAATCCGGAAGATGATGCGGAACATTTGGCGCGCCGCACACTCGAAGAAGTCGAGTTGAAAATTTATCCGCAAGCGGTTGCATGGATGGCGCGGGGCGAATTGGAATTGCGCGACGGTTGTGCCTGGCTGCACGGCTCACGGCTGGATGAGCCCTGCGGTCTCAATGATCTGGAGGCGGGATTCCGATGAACCGATACGATGTCCGCAGCGCATGCATGGTGCTCGTGGCACTGTTCGCGTCGGTCGTCATCGGTGCGGGGACGCCACCCGATCCGGCGACGGCATCGGCGACGATCTCGGCCTCGCCCGTCATTACGGAAGCCTCGCCGGCTTCAGCGCAGTTGACGCCATTCAGTGTTGCCTACGATGTATCCCTGGGCGGCCTCGGCGTCGGCGAAATGAACATCCGTCTCGAACCGCATGGCGATAGTGGCTGTTATCGCTATACGATCGAATCGCATCCGAACATGCTGGTCGCCGCGATCTACGGCTCGCCGAATCAGCTCAGCTTATTCTGCGTGCGCAACGGCGTTATCCGCTCGCAGCATTTCGAATCGGTGCTGCCGGGCGACGACAAACAAAGTTACAAGCTCGACTTCGACTGGAACAAGCACGTGGTCACTGACGACAAGGGTGGCGTGCGGCAGATTCCCGACGACGCCATCGACAGCATTGCCCTGCAGCAGCTCGTGCGGCGCTGGGTGCGCGAGCACGCCGGCGACGCGCAGCCCCCCGTTGCGGAATTCACGATGGTCGATCGTAAGAATCTGACGCATTACAAGTTCAAGCTCACGGGTCGCGAGAAAGTCGAAACGCCGGCCGGTGCCTTCGACACGCTGCGGCTTGAACGCTTCGACAATCCGAACAAGATCGGAAGGTTCTGGGCGGCGCCGGCGCGCGATTACATTCCCGTCATCACCGAAACCAAGAGCGATCGCAAACCACTGGTGCGCATGGAACTCGCACGGTGATCGACTCGTTTTCGATCCGTTCCTACGATCCCACCGACGAAACAGCTGTGGTTACGCTCTGGGAAAGTTGCGGGCTGACGCGCCCCTGGAACGATCCCCGCAAAGATATTTTACGCAAATTGAAAATCCAGGCGGACCTGTTTTTGGTTGCCGAATCCGGCGGCACGATCGCCGGCAGCGTCATGGCCGGCTATGAAGGCCATCGCGGTTGGATCAATTATCTCGCCGTCTCACCGCAGCATCGCGGTCGCGGCCTCGGCCGGGCGCTGATGGCCGAAGCGGAACGGCGGTTGCTGGCGCTCGGCTGCCCCAAGATCAACCTGCAGGTACGCCACGGCAATGCAGACGTGCTCGCGTTCTATGAGCGCCTCGGCTATGCCACTGAGGAATTGGTGTCGATGGGCAAGCGGCTGGCGCGGGACGACGGCGCCTGAACCGTGTTTTCACGCTGCGATGAGGCCTTCCTCGCGCAGCTTGGCGATATGGCTGTCGATGTTCATTTTTGCCAGTGGCAGCAGGGGCGGATCGAGCGCCGGATAAATCTCCGGCAGCATTTCATCCGCCGTCTTGCCGGCGCGATGCAGCGTCAACACCTGTGCTTCGCGCTGGCGGCGATGCTGCAGTGTCTGTTCGATGAAAAACAGGCCGCCCTGCGCGACGCCGTGCGACGGAATCACTACGCGCGGATTCCATGCGATAACTCGCTCCAGCGACGCGAAATACTTGCGCATATTGCCTTCCGGCGACGGGATGACGACCGTGCCGACGCCCTGGATCAGGTCACCGACGATGCACCAGGCATGGCCATCCGGCATCAATGCGAGCTGACCTTCGTCGTGGCCCGGCACTGCGTAGGTACGTACGCTGCGGCCTAGCCAGCGTGTAACCGGGTCACCGTCGCCATAGTTGCGCACCGCAAGCCCGTCGAATACGCCGGGCTGCCGCGCGGTGATCCGCGCCTGCGTGTCGGCGCTCATTGCGATACCGACGCCAAGGCGGCGCGCAATCACTTCCGCGCGCTCCCGATGATCGATGTGGTGGTGCGTCAGAAATACTTCGTGGACGCCGAGCGTGGCGGCGGCCGCGATCAACGCTTCGGCGAGTTCGTCGGACTTTGGCGAGGGATCGACCAGAATGCGGTGCGCGTCGTCGTCGCCAATCAGGAAGCAGTTTGTGAACTGCGCCGGCGGCAGCGTGTGAGAGCGCACGAAGAATTGGCGCACGCCGCGCACGCTTTCGATCATGAACAGCGGATTCGCTTCGATGCGCTGTTCAAAATTGATCGCCGCCGCCGCGATATCTTCTGCAAGTATGTCGAGCGCGATACGTGTCGGCGGCGCGAGCAGCAGATCGCCGCTGTGATACCGCTCCAACCAAGCGCGTGCCGATGCCCACTCGCCGCTGTGAATCTCGCGCGGATCAAGGGTAAATTCGGGTCGGCGCGACAGTCGGATGCGGAAGAAGCGCGTGTCGAAGCGCGTCGGTGGTCCTTCCGGGGCAAGCGCACGGCCGAGCAGATCGACCGCCAGCGGCCGATCGACTTCGAGATCGATCCCAATTTCCTCGCGGATTTCGCGCAGCAAGGCGCGCAGTAGACGGCCATCGTGGCCGTGAAATACGGAGAGATCCGGCACATCACCGGCATCTGCCGCATCAACCTTGCCGCCTGGAAATGCCTGATAGCCTGGGAACGAGGGCAGGCCGGCATGGCGCCGGATCATGTAGATCTCATCGTCGTGGACGAGGATCCCGGTAACGGCGTCGATGATTTTTGGCGTGGACATGGAAATGGCAGAAAAAGGAATTTATTGACCGCCCAGTGCCTGCGCGAGATCGGCAATGAGGTCGTCAGCGTGCTCGAGCCCGACCGATATGCGCAGCAGATCGTCCGGCGTGGTCGTGTGCGGCCCTTCGACCGATGCGCGGTGTTCAATCAGGCTTTCGACGCCGCCGAGGCTGGTCGCGCGCGTGAACAGCCGTACGCGCGCTGCGGCGTTGATTGCCGCATCGCGGCCACCGCGCACTTGCAGCGACAGCATCGCGCCGGATGCACTCATCTGTGTGCGAGCAAGCGCATGGCCTGGATGAGTCGGCAGGCCGGGATAATGTACCGCCGAGATGCGCGGATGCGTTGCCAGATATTCGGCAATGCGCTGCGCGGATTCACTTTGAGCGCGCACGCGCAGTGGCAGCGTCGCGATCGAACGTTGCAGCAGCCAGCAGTCGAACGGTGAGGGCACGGCGCCGCCCTGAGTCTGGAACAAGCGAATGCGTGGCCACAATCCGTCCTCGCGCGCTGCGATAACAGCGCCGCCGAGCACATCACTGTGGCCGCCAAGATATTTCGTCGTCGAATGCAGCACGAGATCCGCGCCAAGCGCGAGCGGTTGCTGCAAAACCGGCGTCGCGAAAGTGCTGTCGACGACAAGTTGCGCGCCAGCGTCGTGGACGATCCGTGCGGTGCGCGCAATATCAGTGATTTTTAGCAGCGGATTCGACGGCGTTTCCACCCACACCAGCCGCGTGGCAGGTGTCAGCGCATCGCGTAATGCGTCCGTGCTGGTCACGTTGACGAAACTGAGCTGCAGGCCCCAGCGCACGAACAGCTCGCGCAACTGCATGCGCGTGCCGTGATAGACGTCATCAGGCGCGATCACATGATCGCCCGGCGCCAGCGCTTGCAGTACGGCGTAGGTCGCCGCCGAACCCGACGAAAAGGCAGCGCAGGCAACTCCGCCTTCGAGATCGGCGAGGCAGCGTTCCAGCGCCTGGCGGTTTGGGTTGCCGGCCCGCGCGTAGGTAAAGCCGTCCGGGTAGCTGCCATCCGCGGCGCGCGCGAAGGTTGTCGACAGCGTGATATCGGGCGTCACGGCGCCGCCGGCACCGGTAACCCGGCCGGCGTGGATCGCCCGCGTCTCGAGCTTCATGTGCGCGGGTCGGCCTGAGTGATGTGAGCTACTGGCACTTGCATTCCGGTGGCTGTATGCACGACGCCGTCGCGGCCCCGCCGACGCTCATGCCCGGTTTGCAGGTCGCTGCTTTGCCGGTCGGGCAGCTGATCGCGCACATGCCGCATTGCCCAATCGTCGCCGCTGTGCACGCAGTGCCTTGGCTGGATTGCAGATTCAGTGTACTGACGCCTTCCTTCGGTGCCTCGGATTTGACGATGACCGGCGTCGGCTCGGCCGCGCATACCATGGCGGCGAGCAACACGGCCGCGCCGAGCAGGTTGTGGAAAATCGTTCGCATCGCATTCTCCTCAGTGACTTATATCCACCATATTGATACGAGTGCCGGAGATTTGGAATGATGGGCCGCCTTCCGGTAGATTGAGCCCATGAGTGATTTCCGGAACCGATCATGACTTCGACCGGCTTGCGCAAGCTGGCGGCTTCGCTGCTGATACTGACGGGCGTGTCGCATACCGCTTTGATCGCCATTTATCCGCCAGCCGACCACGTAATTGCCGCAACATTATTCGGGCCGCCGTATTTTGTGCTGGGCGTTCTTCAATTCTGGTGGCCGCGCATCGGCGTGTTATGGGTTGCGACAATCCTGCCGGCGGTCGGTGGCGTGCTTGGCATCGGTCACTACTTCGATCACCCGAACCCGTTCTCCATCTTCCATGTGGTGCTGGATGTCATCATTGTTCCGATCAATATCACGCTGCTGATACGGGAACGAAAGGCCACTGCGCAGAATCAGATCTGATCTGCGCCGCCTACAGCGCGCGGATGCGCGCTTCCTGCTCGATCAGCGCCGCCAGTTCCTGCTTCTGCTGTGCCACGCGCGCACGCTCCTTTTCGAGCACTTCCGGCGGCGCGCCGCTGACGAATTTTTCGCTCGATAGCCGTGCTTCGTTCTTGACGAGATTGCCTTCGAGTTTCGCTTTCTCCTTGGCGATGCGCTGCAATTCGGCCTCCTTGTCGATGAGACCGGCCATTGGCACCAGAATCTTGGTCGAACCCAGCAACGCGGTCGCCGACTGCGGCGCGGTATCCCCAGGCGCGAGCACTTTCAGCGATTCGATCTTCGCAAGAAAAGTCAGCGAGTCGCGCAGGCGTTCGACGCGCTCGATATCCGCGGGCGTCGCGTCCTGCACCAGCACCGGCAGCGCTTTAGCCGGTGAGATGTTCAGCTCGCCCCGAATCTGACGCACGCCAAGAATGAAACTCTTGAGCCATTCGACATCGGCTTCGGCCGTCTCGTCGATCTTCGCCGGTTCGGCGACGGGGTAGGGCTGAAGCATGATCGTTTCGCCCCACCGGCCGTCTTTGCCGGCCGGCTCAGACCGTGGAATGCCGGCCAGTGGCGCGACAAGTTGCCAGATTTCCTCGGTGATGAACGGCATCAGCGGATGCAGCAGGCGCAGCGAAGTTTCGAGTACGCGCACCAAGGTGCGGCGTGTACCGCGCTGTTGCGCGGGCGAGCCGTTTTGCAGACCAGGCTTGGACAGCTCCAGATACCAGTCGCAGTACTCGTTCCAGATGAATTGATAGAGCGTTTGCGCGAGCAGATCGAAGCGATAGCTGTCGAAATGCTCGGCCGCTTCGCGTTCGACTTTCTGTAGGCGCGACACGATCCAGCGGTCCGCTACCGACAGCTCAAAATCTCCCTCTCCCGCTTGCGGGAGAGGGCCGGGGAGAGGGGACTCGCTTTCCGGCCGCACTTCCAAATTCATCAACACGAAGCGCGCGGCGTTCCAGATCTTGTTGCAGAAGTTGCGGTAACCCGCGGCGCGTCCCGCATCGAAGCGGATATCGCGACCGGGCGACGCCAGCGCGGCGAACGTGAAGCGCAGTGCATCGACGCCGACAGCTTCGATGCCGTTCGGATAGTCCTTGCGGGTCGCCTTCTCAATCTTCGGCGCCGTCTCCGGTTTCATCAGCCCGGTCGTGCGCTTCTTGACGAGGTCTTCGAGCGTGATGCCGTCGACGAGATCGAGAGGATCGAGCACGTTGCCTTTTGACTTGCTCATCTTCTGGCCTTCCGGATCGCGGATCAGGCCATGCACGTAAACCTCGCGGAACGGCACCTCGCCGGTGAAATAAGTGCCCATCATCACCATGCGCGCGATCCAGAAGAAGATGATGTCGAAGCCTGTCACCAGCACGCTGGTTGGGTAGAACTTCTTCAGCTCCGGCGTTTGCTCGGGCCAACCGAGCGTGGCCAGTGGCCAGATATCGGACGAAAACCAAGTGTCGAAGACGTCTTCGTCCCGTTTCAATGCATCTGCGGTGCTAAATCCGTTTTGGGTACGGACTTCTTCTTCACTGCGGCCGACATAGATTTTGCCTTGCGCGTCGTACCATGCGGGGATGCGATGGCCCCACCAGAGCTGACGGCTGATACACCAGTCTTGGATGTTATTCAGCCAGTGGAAGTACGTGGTCTTCCAATTGTCAGGCACGAAGCGGATGCGACCGGATTCTACTGCGTTGATTGCGGGTTTCGTAATCTTTGCCCAGCCACCGTCCTGCTTAGTGAGATCAACGAACCACTGGTCCGTGAGATAGGGCTCCAGTACTGCGCCGCTGCGATCGCCGCGAGGTACTTTTAGTTTGTGATCCTCGATCTTTTCCATTAAGCCCGTATCTTCGAGGTCGTGCACGATCTGCTTGCGTGCGGCGAGGCGGTCTAATCCGCGATACGTGATCGGGACTTGCTCCCAATTCCAAATTGAGGACCATCCAACAATGCCGCGCCTACCCGGAGTTATGTCCGCCCGACGATTGAGGTCGTCCAGTATTGGACTATCGTTGTCGGACGAAATGATCTTCGCATCCTTTGTGAAGACGTTGAACAGCGGGAGCCTATGCCGTTGCCCCACCGCATAGTCATTGAAATCATGCGCCGGCGTAATCTTCACGCATCCGGTGCCGAATTCGCGATCGACGTAATCGTCTGCAATGATCGGAATTTCTCGATTGCACAGCGGCAGTACTACGTTTTTGCCAACGAGATGTTTGTAGCGCTCGTCCTCTGGATTCACCGCTACAGCGGTATCGCCCAGCATAGTCTCCGGCCGCGTCGTCGCGACGACGATGTAGTCCTTGCCATCGAGCGTCTTCGCGCCGCCCACGAGCGGATAGCGGATATGCCACAGCTTGCCGTTCTCTTCTTCCTGTACGACTTCGAGATCGGAGATCGCGGTTTGCAGGACTGGGTCCCAGTTGACGAGGCGCTTGCCGCGATAGATCAGGCCAGCTTCGTAGAGCTTCACAAAGTGCTCGATCACGGCTTTTTCATAAGCCGGGTCCATCGTGAATGCTTTGCGCGACCAGTCGACGGAATTTCCCATCCGGCGAATCTGGTTTTCGATGGTTCCGCCGGATTTTTCCTTCCACTCCCAAATCTTCTCAACGAATTTTTCGCGACCAAGATCGAGGCGCGAAGTGCCTTCAAGCTTGAGATTTCGCTCCACCACCATCTGCGTGGCGATGCCGGCGTGATCAGTACCCGGTTGCCACAGAGTTTCGTCGCCCTTCATGCGGTGGTAGCGCGTCAGCGCATCCATGATCGTGTGCTGGAAGGCGTGACCCATGTGCAGCGTGCCGGTGACGTTCGGCGGCGGGATCATGATCGAATACGGCGCGCCGCCGGGACGTGGCGCGAACCAGCCGTTTTGTTCCCAGGTATCGCGCCAGCGGGCTTCTACGGCGCGGGGATCGAAAGTCTTTTCCATTGCGGTCACGGAACGGGCGTGCGTCCGTTCCGGGCACACGCTGGTGGAATTTGAACGAAGGGTATTTTACTGCGTCGCGCAGGTCGTACTGCGGGCGACGTAGGTTTGATCGACGAAACCGTCCTTCGGAATGATGAAAACCTGGTCGCGGTTCTGGCAGGTGAAGCTGAATACGCCGGGACGCTCGACGCACCAGAGGTACTGCGGCACATCATGCGGCTTGCCGTATTCGTCGTAGAACTCACCGTGCGTCATCGAGCAGCGGAAACCCTGTGATGAGATCGCGGCTTCGGCACGATCCATCGATGTGCCGGAGCGGGCCGCGTCGCGCAGGTGGTCGCGCAATTCGGGATCGACCGACTGGCCGAATACGCCACAGCCGGTCAGCGTGGCGGCGATGCAGAACAACGCGAGGTGCGTGCCCGCGCGTAGGCGGGTCGGGAGATTCTGGGTGGTCATGCCGGTCCGGAGTTCAGAGATTGTGTGTGGCCAGTTCGTAGCCGCGATCGCGATAGAACTTGAAGCGCACGCGCGACTGCGCCCGCTGTTCGGCGTCGCCATCGACGATTTCCAGCACGCGCTCGAAACGGCTGAAGAAGGCAGGCACTTCGGCGGCGAAATTGATCATTACGCCGAGATGATCGGCTGGCGGTTCGGCAGCGCCGATCAGCACGGCGGGCGCTGGTTCCTCGAGAGTTACACCGGGCTCGAAGCGTTCATGCGCAATGAAGCTGCCTTGCCGGAAGCTCCACAGCGCGGAATTGAGCGCATTGGCAACGTTGGTATCCGGTGCGTGGATATAAACGCGCTGGCCGCTGGCGGTTGCTTTGTCGCAGAGTTTGCAGGCAGTCATGACGGCGCCTTCGGGCGGCTTTGCGGCCTCCGGCAGAATGTAAAAGTCGATGCGGGTCAAGGTGGCGGTTTCGCGGATGGGCGAGGTGCGCAGCATAGCGCCCCTTGTTCCGCGTATGAAGCACGGGCGTCAATTACCGATGCGGCCGCAAAAAAAAGGGCGGCCCGGAGGCCGCCCATGTGCTGCAAAAGTATGCCTGTCAAAATTTACTGGATGACGTGCATTTCGACGCGGCGATTCTGCGCGCGACCGTCGTCAGTCTTGTTGTCGGCAACCGGATTCGTCTTGCCGTAACCCTTCGCCGTTATCGTGTTGCTTGGCACGCTCTGGCTGAGGAGATAAGCGCGAACCGAATTGGCGCGCGCGTCCGACAGTTTCAGGTTGGCCTTTTCCGAACCGATGCTGTCTGTATAGCCAGCGATCTCGATCTTGAAGCCCGGCGAGGCGACGATGGTTTTCGCAACCTCATTCAGAACGGTCTTCGAGTCGGGTCTCAGAACGGCCTTCCCAAACGCGAAATGCACGTCCTTGAGAACCAGCGATTGACTGGCGGCGCAGCCGTTGATCATGACCTTCTGTCCCGGCGGAGTGTTCGGGCACTGGTCGCGATCGTCGGGGACTCCGTCGCCATCGCTATCTCCCACGGGCGGCGGTATTGGGCAGCCCTTCGCGTCGACTTGGGTTCCAGTCGGGGTATTCGGACATTGATCCAGGTAATCCGGCACGCCATCACCATCGGTATCGAGCGGGCAGCCCTTGGCATCGACGGAAACGCCCGCCGGTGTATTCGGGCACTGATCAAGGTTGTCCGGCACCCCATCGTGATCGCCGTCGAGTGAGCAGCCCTTGGAGTCCACGGGTGTTCCGGGCGGCGTGTTCGGGCACGCGTCTCTCTTGTCCGGCACGCCGTCGCCATCACTATCCGCCGGCTTTGCTTCTGCGATCGTATAGCGCAGACCCAGCATCATCGAACTGGTGTTGTAACCCGCGCTGATGGGCGTCGACGTATCACCTGGCGGTATCGCTCCAGCAGCGGCGCCATAATTGCCACGTTCCGTTCCCACATATCGGTAATCCAACGACATGGTCAGCCGCGGCGCCAGGTCGAAGCCAATGCCGGCCCCGCCCTGGTAGGCGAGCACCGTGTCGTGGTCATCGGCAATCACGGCGCCACCCGCCGGCGCCAGATTGTGGAGGTTCACCCGCGCGACGCCGCCGCCCGCTCCAATATATGGATGCACGACCCTGAACATGCCGTGATCCGATTTGAAGTCATACCAGAGATTCGCGATTGCGGTTTCGGTGGCGACGTCACCGTTGGCATCGGGAGCAAGGCCGCCGACAACGAGCCTGCTGAAATCGTTGCGCCGATAGTCGAGCTCCAGTTCCGGGCGCAATCCGTTAGGGAATGCATAGCCGGTTGTCAGGCCGCCGACCCAGCCGGGATAGTGATCGAACTGGAAACTCTGCTCGGTAGTGCCGCCCAATGGAGACGTCAGAAGCGAATGCGCGCGCGCTTCACTGGGGACCATCCAGTTCACGCCACCTTCGAGGCCGGTGTACCAGCCGTCGTCGGCCTGGGCGGATGGCACCGCGCAAGCTGCGACAGCGGCGCAACCCACAAATCGGAACAAGCAACGAGCAAGACTTTTCATCATGGACCTCCTGGTGTGATGCATTGGTATCGGGCAAAAGGAGGCCATGCACACGACCGCACGGTCATGCGAAGCTTGAGTAGAACCGGCTGTGGATCAACGGACTCCGACCGCTGCAGCGATCGGCGCGAACCAGCGCTTTCACGGCCGTTACTTCCAGTTTGTCAGGCCTTTCTTTACCCGAATTTTTCTTCCGTGACGGGTTACCTCATATCAAGGATTGCGAACAACAGCCATCCTTGGAGCATCTAACAGGCGGTTTGTTCCCGGATTTTTTCATCAATCCGAGAACTTAGGTTTTTTCGGGGGAGTTCCTGCCGCTGCGTAGAGCTATCGCGGCGACCGGTTTTGGATTACTGCGCCGGTCGTGCGAATTCTATTCTTCGTTTTTCTTCGCCGCGTAGTTGAGCAGGTATTGCGTAAGCAGCGGGACCGGGCGGCCGGTCGCCTTCTTGCCGGTCCAGGCAGTGCCGGCGATGTCGAGGTGCGCCCACTTCATCTTCTTGGTGAACTTGTGCAGGAAGGTGGCGCCGATGATGGCGCCGGCTTCGCGGCCGCCGGCGGTCGCGATGTTGGCGATGTCCGCGAATTCGCTCTTCAGCTGCGGCTCATATTCAGGCCACAGTGGCAGTTCCCACGCCCGATCGCCGCTTTGCTCGCCGGCGTTGACCAATGCGCGCGCGAGACTGGAGGTGTTGCTGAACAAGCCGCAGGCAAAGCTGCCGAGCGCGGTGATAACCGCACCGGTCAAGGTCGCCATATCGATGCACAGCACCGGTTCGTACTGCTTCTCGACGTAGGTCAGCGCATCGCAGAGGATCAGCCGGCCTTCGGCGTCGGTGTTTAACACTTCGATGGTGATGCCGGCCATGCTGGTGACGATGTCGCCGGGCTTGTTGGCCTGGCCGTCCGGAAGGTTCTCGCACGCGGGAATCACGCCGACCAGATTCAGCGGTACTTTCAGCTCGGCAGCGGCGATGAAGGTACCGATTACGCTGGCGCCTCCGCACATGTCGAACTTCATCTCGTCCATTTGCGCGGAAGGCTTGATGCTGATGCCGCCGGCGTCAAAGGTCAGGCCCTTGCCGACCAGTGCGACCGGTTTGTCGCCGCGCGCGGCGCCGTTGTATTCCAGCACAATCAGTTTCGGCGGCTGCCGGCTGCCCTTGGCCACCGATAGCAGGGCGCCCATGCCGAACTTCTCCATGTCCGCCTGTTCCAGCACTTTGCATTTGAAGCCGCTCTGCTTGGCTAGCGACATCGCGCTTTCGGCGAGATAGGTCGGCGTGCATAGATTGCCCGGCAGATTGCTGAGATCCTTGGTGACGCGCACGCCGTGGCTGATCGCCAGCGCTTCCTCAAGCCCGCGCTCGCCGTCGGGCAGATCGCTGCGGCGCGGCACGTCGAAGGTATAGCGCTCCAGCTTGTAAGCCGGCAGGTCCTCCCGCGCCTTGGTGCCGCGGCAGGTATCGAAGCGATAATATTCGTCCTCAGTGGCGAGAACCGCGTGGCGCACGTTCCACAGATAGTCGCGGCCCTTGAGCTCGAGATGTGGCAAGTAGTTCACTGCGTCGATCGAGCCGGTCGCGCGCAATGCCTTGGCGGCTGCCGCGTTGGCCTTGCGATATGCGCGCTCGTCGAAATCGCGTTCCCGCCCGAGGCCGACCAGCAGCACGCGATCGCAGAACACGCCGGTGAGGTTGTGCAGAACGATGGTTTGTCCGAGCTTGCCGTCGATATCGCCGCGGCGCATGATGCTGCCGATCGCTCCGTCGCTCGCGGTATCGATGGTGTTAGCGGCTTGCGTGGGATTCCGGCGGTCAAAAATTCCGACAATGACGCACGCGACCCGCTGCTTTTCCGGGTTCCCGCTCTTTACGAAGTATTCCATTTCTGATCGACCTCATCGATGGATGGTTTGATGAAATTTGATCGGCGGTTTGAACAGCTAGACGTGGCGCTTTTTGAAGTTGAAATCCCTTATCGATTAGTTGGTAGCGCCAGCTGCGTAGTGTAACTTTCATACTATTGTAAATTGCTAATGAGTTTCGTTGCTAGTTCAGGGTACAAATTCAGGGTACAAACCACGCGGCGGACGCCCGTCCAGACCGACCTTACCGCAGGCTCTCCCGGCATTCCCGGCTCTCAAAGACCCGAAATATGAATAACCGCCTGCTCGAACGCTATCTGACCCGTGAGGTGCTGTCGGCGTGGCTTGGCGTGATGACGGTATTGCTGGCAATCATGCTGGCGACGCGTTTCGCCAGCTTTCTGTCGCTGGCCGCCAAGGGTGAATTGCCGCGCGATCTGCTGCTTGAGGTGGCCGGTCTTTCCAGTCTGCGCTTCCTGGTGATCCTGATGCCGGTCTCGCTGCTGCTGGCAATCGTCCTTTCGCTCGGCAGGCTCTACGCAGACAACGAAATCGCCGCGATGATGGGCTGCGGCGTCAGCCTTACGCGCCTGTATCGCCCGTTCCTGCTGCTGGCCGCCGTGCTCGCCGTCGTCACCGCCCTGTTCTCGTTCAATATCGGTCCCTGGGCAGGGCGCGAGGCGGATTATCTGGTCAAGGATGCCAAGCGCCTGGTCCAGTTCACACCGTTCGCGCCCGGAAAATTCAAGCCGGTGGCCAACGGCCGTGCCGTGTTTTACACCGCAGACATCGACCCATCCGGCAATCATCTCGGCGAAGTGTTCGCCCATGTGATCGAACGCGACGGCACCAGTGTCATCGTCGCGCCGGAGGGAAATCAGACTGTCGACCCCGCGACCGGGGAGCGCGTGGTCACCCTCGAGAACGGCTACCGCTACCGCGGCGAACCCGGCACGGCGGACTATGACGTCACGCATTTCCAAGCGCTGACGATGCGTATTTCGCCACCGCCGTTCACGTATACCAATGGGCAGCGCAAGCTCAAACCGACCAAAGACCTGCTGGACAGCGACGCCGAGGATCGGGCCGAGCTGCAGGGCCGCATCGCGGCGCCGGTGTCGGTGCTGATTCTTGCCCTTCTCGCCGTGCCGCTGTCGCACCTGCGGCCGCGCGAAGGGCGTTACGGCAAGGTGGTCTGGGGCGTTCTGGCATATCTGATGTACGCGAACCTGCTGATGTTCGGGCAATCGCTGGTCGGCAAGGGACGGGTATCCGCAATCGCCGGCATGTGGAGCGTCCATGCCGTGGTGCTTGCCGCGGCAATATTCCTGGTCGGACGACGCCAGGGCTGGTGGCGGACACGTCTATGAACCGTCTCGACCGCTACGTGATCCGGCACATCGCGGAGCTCACCGGAATCGTCGCGCTGGCCCTGCTGGCGATCTATACCTTCGTCGTCTTCGTTTCGGACATTGGCGACACCGGCGGCAAAAGCGGATTCGGTATCCCGCAGCTGATGGCCTACACCGCGCTGATGGTGCCGTCGAGCCTCTACATCCTGATGCCGATCATTGCGCTGCTCGGCACCATGCTCGGCATTGGGATTCTGGCCCGGCAAAGCGAATTGACGGCGATGCGCGCGGCCGGCGTTTCCCTGATGCGGATCGGCGCGGCGACTCTGGCCGCCGGTGCGGCGCTGGGTTTGCTTACCATTGTGCTTGGCGACTGGCTGGCGCCAGCCGGCGAGCATGCCGCCAATGATCTGCGTGATCGCGCGCGCGGCGTTTCGCCGTTGCGCTCTGTGTGGCTGCGCGATGGCCGCAACGTGGTGCAGATCCGCAATCTGCTGGCGGAAGACCGCGTCGGCAACATCGTCGTTTACCGCCTCGACGACAGCGGCCGCATCGCCGACGTCCTCACCGCCGACGCCGGGCAGTATCTGGGCGATCACTGGCAATTGACCAAGGTGCGCCAGAGCCATTTCACGAGCAATCGCATCGATGTATCCGCAGTGCCGCAGACCGACCTCGGCGGCACATTGAACCCAAGCGTTCTGCGCCTGTTCATCCTCGAAGAGGACAGCCTGTCGTTCCACGGACTCAGCCGGCTCATCGACTACCTGCGTGAAAACCATCTCGACTTCAGCAAGTATGAAATTCAGCTGTGGCGCAAGATTGTCGAGCCGTTCACCGTCATGGTGATGATGCTGTTCGCGGTTCCGTTCGTGATCGGGCAAGTGCGTGATACCGGCGCCGGCCAGCGGCTGCTTGCCGGCGCTTTGGTCGGAATCGTTTTTTACGTCGTCAACAAAGTCTCGCTGAGCTACGGAGCGCTCTATCACTGGCCCGCGCCGATCGCGGCTGGCATACCGACGATGCTGCTCGCCGCGGTCGCGATGTGGCGATTGTTGCGCGTGCGATAAGCGGCGACCGGTCGACGTCGACTCCGGAAGGGCAAGCTATGTGGGCTGGCAGCGACCTTTGTGCGACTGACGCGCAACATTGGCGTGCATACGGTCGAGATCAGCTTCAGCCTTCGGAATTGAAAATGGCTGTTTCCTGAGGCGCTGTGACGCAGTTCACAGTATTTCTCAACGGGCATCTCCATACTAGAAATGAGCCGTGAGCTCGGCGATTGTTATATGGAGAAGAATCGATGCAGTCATCAAAACCTATCTCGCTCACTGCACTGACTCTTGCCGCCGTCATCGGCGCCCATTCCATTTCTGCGAACGGCGCGGCACAGCAGGTGTTGCACGTGCGCGACCGAAGTACGGAAGGCCAGAATGCCGCCAATACCGCATTGGTTCCCAGCGCCGACGGTAGTTTTTTTGGAACGGCTTACGGAGGCTCCAACGGCATTGATACGGTTTACGGCGATGTGGTTTACAAGGTCACGGCCCAGGGCGCAGTTTCCGTGGTCCATCAGTTCACGTCGGCGCAGCAACTAACCGCTGGCTTCAACATTTACAGCAACAGCGACGGGGTGTTCGTCAACGGGCTGATGTTGGCGCCAGATGGCAATTTCTACGGTACCACCGCCAGCGGCGGACCTGCAGGCGCTGGGGTGATCTTCCGACAAAAGCCGGATGGCAGCTTCGCCGTGCTGCATACCTTCGAGGCTTCCCCCTGCTGTTCGCAGCCAAACAACGGCGGGGCGTACCCAACGCTCGGACCGCTGGCTTTGGCGAGTGACGGCTTCATGTATGGAACCACCGCCAGTGGCGGTGCAAACGGTGCCGGGACGCTTTTCAAGCTGGGTACGGATGGCAGTTTCGCGGTGCTGTTTTCGTTCGCTGCCGGTAACGCTTTAAGTAACAACGTCGTCGCGGGACAGGACGGTAACTTCTACACGGTGCAGTCCGGCTCGGTTGTGAAAATTACCCCAGCTGGCGCGTGGTCGGTGCTTTACACGGCGCCGCAGCCTGCCAGTGTGGATCCGGGAAGTCTTACGCGGGGGCGGGATGGCAATCTTTACGCAACGACCAGCAGCACGCTTTTCAAATTGAGCTACGCAGGCACCTACAGTGCCCTCCACGTGTTCGCACCAGGCCCGCACCAGTTCGTCTACGTCGGGTACCTGTACGGCTGGTGGGAAAAGACCTTGATGGATATCAACGCCGAAGGAATAGGGGCTGTTTCCCTTGTGCAAACCGCCGACGGAAATTTGTACGGCAGCAATCTGGGGGGCTATTCCGATGCGGGCACGATCTTCAGATTCTCCCCTGATGGAGTGTTCACTACACTTTTTACATTTGATGCCGGCCAGCAGCCGGTTTACCCGAGGCAAACCCCCGGAATCCTGGCAGACGATGGCTCGGGAAATCTGATTGCGGCCACGCGTGACAACGAAAGCGCGGGGCATGATCTGATCTACAAAATACTGCCTGCCGCGCCGCTATCCGTGACGGCATCGTTCACCAAACCCAATGTCAAATTATGGCAACCAACGCAGCTGTCGTGGTCGAGCACCAATGCAAGCGCGTGCAGCGTGCACGGTGATTTCAGCGCTCTGCAAGGCTCCCTTCCAACGAGCGGTACGCGCTCCGTCACGCTCTACAGAAAGCAGGCAAGGACGGACCCGGCGGCATTTTTCGCCGTGGTGGAATGTACCGGCAGCGATGGCAACACCGCCACAGCGACCGCCACATTGACAATCCAGTAGAACAAACCTCGCTCTGGTGATCACGCGGCGCGTCCGATCGCCAGAGCTGTCGGCGCCCAGTGCGCCGGGTGCCCGTGCATCTCGCCATGAGTGCCAATCGCGCGCTGACTCGACGGCATGGGCTCCGATCAAAATCCTGAATTCGAACGTAGCGCTTCCAAGAGCGTGATGCAGCTGCGCGCGAGCGCAGCTTTCTGCTCGGCAGACTTCATCACTGTCGGTGCCGCCACCAGTCGCGCATCCGCCGCTGCCAACGCGGCATCGGCGGTATCGACGATCACGGCGTCTACGAAATCGGCATACAGATCCGCGATCACACCGGCCGTCGGTTGTACGCCCAGCTCGCGCATGATTTTAGCCGTAGGACCCTTGATCGCCTGGCCTGCGACGATCGGCGAAACCGCGATCACTGGTACCGTCAGTGCGCGCAAGCGCTCGCGCAGCTCGGTCAGCGCCAGCATCGGCGCCATGCTCAGGTAGGGGTTGGACGGGCACAGGATCACGCCGGCCAGATCAGGACTTTCGAGCACGGCACGCACGCCGGGCGCGAGCGCGGCCGATGCTGCGCCCTGGAACTCCAGTGAACGGATAGCCGGCTCGCAGCGCAAGCGTACGAAGTAGTCTTGGAACGTCAGCCGGCCGTGGTCGGTGTCCACCATCGTGCGCAAGCGGTCGTCGCTGACCGGCAATACCGTGATCGTGACACCGAGCCGGTGCGCCAGCTCGATGCTGACCGCGTTCAGCGTGAGCCCTTGGCCCAACAGCTGGCGGCGCAGCAAGTGCAGGGCAATGTCACGGTCGCCCAGCGCGAACCAGGTATCGCCGCCCAGGCGCTGTAACTCGTCGCGTACGCACCAGCTTTCATCGGCGCGGCCCCAGCCCTGCTCCGCGTGCACGCGGCCGGACAGCGTATACAGCACGGTATCGAGATCGGGACAGATCGTCAGTCCCAGGTGCTCGAAGTCGTCGCCGACATTGACTGCCACCACCAGTGCCTCGGGTGGCAGCACCTGGGTCAGGCCGAAGACCAGCTTGGCACCGCCCACGCCGCCAGAGAGCGCCAAATAACGCGGCGCGTTGCGCGGCTCATCCATGAGCCGCAGGCTTATGTCTTACTCTGCACTCGCCCAAGTCTGTTCCCGACGCATTTGTCATCGGAACAAATCCTGGGCCAGCGGTCGTAGCAGCTCGCGCGCTCCACGGCCGACGGCGAAGTATGCTGGCGGCACGCCGCGGACCAGAACCATGGGTCGTCCTTCGGCCGCTTCACCGCAGACCAGAGTGGCGGTGGCGCAAAGCTGATCGGCCAGCGCCAGTTCCGTGATCTGCAGCGGACGGCCATTGCGATCAGGCGTACCGCGCAAATTCACCAGCGGCATCAGCCCCGAGCAGCCGATACATACCCCAGTCAGTCCCAGACGCCAGGCGCGACCGAAGCTGTCGGAAATCAGCACTGCGATCCGCAATCCGTAACGCTGTTCCAACCGCTGCCGCAAAACCTCGGCCGAAGCATCCGGGTTTGCCGGCAGCAGCAGCGCCCGCTCGCCGCCTTGTGGCAGATTCGACTGGTCGATTCCTGCATTAGCGACGACGAAACCCAGACGATGGCGCACGATCAGCACCTGCGGAGCGATACGCAGGATTTCAGTGGATTCACGCAGCACGAGCTCTACCAGCCGCGGGTCTTTGCCGCAGCGTGCGGCTAGCGCGCGCGCTTCGACACTGGGTTCCACTTTGGCGAGGTCGATGTAGCGATTCTCGGATTTGGAGACGATTTTTTGCGATATTACCAGCACGTCGCCGTGCTTCAGCGGAGCTTGCTGCGTGGCGCCCAGCGACCGATCGAGCAGGCCGACCAAATCGTCGCCAGGCTGGATTTCCGGGAGTCCCGTAATCGGAACAAATGACAGCGTTTCGATGGGCTCGATGGGGTTCATGCCGGCGCCGCCGCGCGCCGTGCAAGTGGCGCATTGTGTGTTGCTGCCAGTGGCGTGGCCAGCTGCGCGCGCTCGAAGCAGGCGGCATCAGCCTCGCCGTAGAGGGTCGTGCGTTGCCGCCAGGGACGGCCGAGCGCTGTAATCAACTGTTGTATTTGCACGGGTGCCAGCTCCTGTCCGTGCGCGGCGCCAGCGGCACGGCTGATGGATTCGTTCATCAGCGTACCACCGAGATCGTTGGCGCCCACGGTCAGGCAGCGCTGTGCCCACTCCGGTCCAAGCTTGACCCATGAGGCCTGTATGTTACGCACGAGCGGGTGCAATACCAGTCGCGCCACCGCGTGCATCAGCAAAGCCTCGCGCAGCGTCGGACCTCTGCGCGCGCGGCCGCGCAGATACATGGGTGCTTCCATGTGTACGAACGGCAAGGGCACGAACTCGGTCAGTCCGCCCGTGTCCTGCTGCAGCCTCCGCAGCTGCAGCAGATGGCGCGCCCAGTGTTCATAGCCCTCGAGGTGGCCGAACATGATCGTCGAGGTGGTGGGCAAGCCCGCTCGATGTGCCTGCGCCACCACATCCAGCCACTGCTGCGTGCTTAGTTTATCGGGTGCCAGCTCGCGGCGGATTTCATCGTCGAGGATTTCGGCGGCGGTGCCGGGCAGCGAACCCAGGCCGGCGCGCTTCAGCTCGGCGAGGAATTCGCCGATCGAGATGCCCAGCGTTTGTGCGCCGTGGCTGACTTCCAGTGGCGAAAATGCATGCACGTGGATCAGCGGCTGCGCCTGCTTGGCGGCGCGGCAGATTTCCAGATAGGTTTCTCCGGTGAACGCAGGGTGGATGCCGCCCTGCATGCACACTTCGGTGCCGCCGCGCTGCCAGGCCTCGCGCACGCGCCGGCGGATTTCGTCCAGGTCCACCAAGTAGGGCGCGCCGCGCAGATTTTCGTGCGCGCGACCCTTGGAGAAAGCGCAAAAGCCGCACTTGTACAGACAGACGTTGGTGTAGTTGATATTGCGCACCACGGCATAGCTCACGGTGTCGCCCACCATCTGCTGCCGCAGCGCGTCGGCGGCTGTGCAAACGCGCGCGAAATCGCCACCACGTGCGGTGAACAGCTCGGCCACTTCGTGTTCGGCCAGTTCCGCACCGGACGCAGCGCGATCGACCAACGCCGCGATGGCGGATTGCCGCGGCGTGGCGACCGCAGATACGTCGCGCAGATCATCGGCATCGGCCGATGCCACCGTGCCCGGCGACCAACTGCCTACGCGCGCCCATCCGGCGCCGTCGGATAGGCGCTGTACCGGCGCCTGCAGTTCGGGCGCGAGCCAGTCGCGTCGGGCTCGCACGTAGCGCGGATACACCGTGAGGCGCTCCACCAAGTCGCAGCCGCCGCGAACGGTGTCGTCAGCAAGCTGTTTCAACTCCGGCCATGGCGCTTCTGGATTGACGTGATCGGGCGTGAGCGGGGAGACGCCACCCCAGTCGTTGATGCCGGCGGCGATCAGCTCGGCACGCTCGCCGCTGTAGAGATTCGGCGGCGCCTGAATACTCATTTCAGCGCCGAATAGCAGCCGTGCAGCCGCCACCGTCCAGCACAGTTCGTCCATCGACGGCTCCAGCGCATCGTGCATCTTGGTTCCCGGTTTGGCGCGGAAGTTCTGGACGATGATTTCCTGGATGTGCCCGTAGCGATCAGACAGCTCGCGCAGCGCTAGCAGTGCGTCGAGGCGTTCCCGGCGCGTCTCGCCGATGCCGATGAGGATGCCGCTGGTCATCGGCACCCGCGCCTCGCCGGCCAAGCGCAGGGTTTCGAGCCGCCGTGAGGGTTGCTTGTCGGGCGAGCCATAATGCGGTCCGCCGCGCTTGCTCAGCCGCTCCGAGGCGGACTCCAGCATGATGCCCATCGATGGGGCGACGTGTTTCAGCCGTGCCAGATCAGCGCCGCTCATGAGCCCCGGATTCAGATGCGGCAGCAGTCCGGTTTCGCGCAGCACCAGGCCGGCGATGTGCTCGAGATAGTCGAGCGTGGAAGCGAAGCCCAGTCGTGCCAAGGCGGTTCGCGCGGCCGTGTAGCGCAGCTCCGGTTGGTCGCCCAGCGTGAACAGCACTTCTTTGCAGCCCAGTGCTGCGCCATCGCGTGCGATGCGGAGCACGTCCTCAGGTTCCAGGTAGGGTTTGTCGAGTTTGCGTGGAGTCTTGGCGAAGGTGCAGTAATGGCAGACGTCACGGCACAGTTGCGTAAGTGGAACGAACACTTTGCGCGAGTAACTTATGCGCGTGCCCCAGCCGCGTTCGCGCAGCTCTGCCGCCAGCGGCGAAAGGTCGCGCCAGTCGGTGTGTTCCAGCAACGCATAGGTCTGTGCAGCGGTGGGCCGTTGCTCGACCCAGTGCCGCAAGGTAGCCGGAGTTTCGCGCGTCATCGGCTTACTCCGGCACGGCGGGCGGAGGGCACGCCGCCGCTATCGGCGCAGCTCATAGTTTTCAGAAGCTGAGCCGCGGGTACGAGGCCGTGGATGCGTAGATAGTCGAGGTCGTCGGAGACATCCAAGTCCAGCGCCAATTCGTCGCTCTCCACCACGCGGGCCCTCAAGCCTGCCGCTTCGGCCGCGGCCAGATGCTGCCGGAAGCTGTCGCCGCCAAAGCATGGCGCCATCGCATCGGGCGGTGCGCATAGCAAGGCATTGGTGCCCACGCGGCGGCGATCCGGCACCAGGACAACTTCCGTCACCGCATCGGCGGCTGCCAACACCCGCTCCAGCGCGGCAGGCGATACCAGAGGCAGGTCGCCGGCAATCATGAGCAAGCGCTCGAGCTTCAGAGGCCGCAGTTCATGCACTGCCGAAGCAAACGCGCTTGCCGTCCCGAAGTCGCCCGGCTGGCGAATCAGCTGCGCGTTCAGCGCACGGGTGAAGGCCGCGACCTCGGCGTCGGACGTTACCACGGCGACGGTTTCGATACCGCGTGTGGCCTGCAGCGCCCGGATGACCTGCTCGGCGAGCGCGAAGAACAGGCGCCGACGCTGCATCGCGCTGAGTACTGAGCCCAAGCGCGACTTGGCCCGGTCGGGCGATTTGAGCGGGACCACGGCCCACATCAGCGCAGGCTCCCGCGAACGTCGACTACGCGCTGCGCATGATCGATGTACTCATTCGCCGCCTGCGGGCACGCAAGGCGCGAGTGCAACGCAGCGACCAAAGTATTGGACAACATGCCCTAGTACCGTGACACGGAGATAGCGAAACAAAATGAAACGGATGGATTTTGCCGTGTGGCAAGGCGCGAGGAGGAGACATAGCGGGTACTATGGCGACGACGAGCAACGCCGCCACACCGTAAAAGACGCCGTTTCATGTTTCGATATCTCCGTGTCACGGTACTAGGCTCCCGTAATGCGAATCCCGACGCTCCGTCCCTTCTGCTGGCGATTGAGATAAAGCAGCACGGGGGTCAGTGACTCGATCGCGATGGCGTTGCGCAGCGGCCCGGCGTCGAAGGCGCGGACACCGAGATCGCGAATCAGCGACATGGCCTGTTCCAGTGCAGCTTTGTCGTCCGAGCAGGCCAGCACGTCACAGTCGATGGCATGGCTGAGATCGCGCAGATGCACAGCGCTCACGTGGTGCATTGCAGCCACGACCGACGTTGCTGTACCCAGAATCGCCTGCGCTTCGAGCGCCGCGGATTGACCCGCGGGAAGGTTCACGCTGGTGATCTTCGGCGGCTGCAGGGGAACCGTGATGTCGATCAGCACGCGCCCGGTGAGCGCTGCTTTCAGTCCTTCCAGCGTGCTGCCGTGCGCGGAGTAAGGCACGCTCAAGACCACGATCTCGCTGGCTTCGATGGCCTGCGTGTTGCTGCCGCCTTGAATTGTGCGACCGACTTCCTTGCTGAGCTCGACGGCCGCAGCTTGCGCCCGACCTTCGTCGCGAGACCCGATGAATACGGTGTGGCCCGCCTGCGCCCAGCGCAGCGCCATGCCGCTGCCTTCTTTGCCCGTTCCACCTACGACTGCGATGTGCATTCTGACCTCTCGGATTCTGGTAAGGGTCTCGAGTGTTGTCCGAGATGCGAGCCTTCGTACACCGCATCCGAGCCCTGCGAATGATAAAAGATAGTGACCTATAAACGGCGGCGCAGCGCTTGCTCCAGCGTTGCCCTGTGGGACTCAGGGGTAGCTTTGCCGCCCTGCCTCGCATGTTCAGGCCTTTGGAATCTTGGAGAGAACGTCCGACGCGAAGCGTTCGGCGTTGTCGCACCATTCGGCGCGCGCACGTCCATCGATATGGACCGCGGCACCGCTGATGCCCATCGACTGCAATTGTCCGATCTTGTCGATCAGAGCTGTCGGTGTGAGTTTCTCGCCGGGCGAAACGATGCTGCTCAGTACGATTTGCGGCGGGTCTTTGCGGCCGATCTTCTCGCAGTATTCGCGCAGGTAGGCGAGGCCAATGGCCAGATCGGTTTCGTCGGTCATGGCGGCGGTGCGCGCAGTGTTGGACTGTTGGTCTCCGGTGAAGAACGGATACCAGCCGTCGGCGAGTTCGACGGCGCGGCGGATAGCACGTTTGGAATTGCCGCCGACCAGCAGCGGCGGGTGTGGCTTTTGAACGGGCCCAGGCTTCACACGATTACCCAGCGCCTCGTAGCCGGTGCCCTGGAATGTGAACTCTTCGCTGCTCAATGCCGCTTTGAGGGCGCGGAGGTACTCATCCATGATGTCGTTGCGCCGCTCGAAATCGATGCCCAGCGCCCGATATTCGCCCTTGAGATAGCCGGCGCCCAGTCCCAACGTGACACGTCCGCCTGAGAACACGTCAAGCGTCGCCACGGCGCGTGCCGTGATGAAGGGGTTGCGATAAGGCAGCACCAGAATACCGGTTTGCAGCCGCAGCTTGGTGGTGGCCGCGGCGACAAACGACAGCATCACGAAGGGGTCCTGCGCATAGTGGCCGCCCGCATCGAGCCAGCGGCCAGTCGGGCAGGGATGGTCGGTCACGTTACCGCCATTGAAGCCCAGGCGCTCGACCAGCGTGGCGATCTGAACGACCGCCTCCGGTCGCAGAAACTCATCTGGCTTATCGATTTTGTCGAACGGCAGGGTTACGTTGATCTTCATGTTTGTCTCGTTTGGATGTCTCTAGATGTCACCCGTGAGCGTCCACTTGCCGGCGCGGTTGCGGAGCCAGCCCGACGATGCCCAGCTGCCGCCGTCAACGGGTATGACGGTGCCGGTCACGTAGCTGCTCATGCTGGAGGACAGAAAAACGGCGGCGTAGCCGCACTCGCTATCGATGCCGGCGCGGCCGAGCGGAATGCGCCGCGCGGTCGCCGCCTCTTGTTCCGCGGTCGGCTGGATCCACTTCGCGGGATCGACCAGTCCGGTGTTGTTGCCGCGCAGGCCTGGCGTCACCGTGTAATCCGGCGCGATCGCGTTGATGCGGATGCCGTGCTCCGACAGTTCCAGCGCCATCGTGCGCGTGAAGTTGAGCATGCCGGCTTTGCAAGCTGCGTAGACAGCGTAATTCGGCGCCGCGCGCGACGCCTCGATGCTGGCGACGTTGACAATGGAGCCGCCGCGCTGGCCGCGGATCATCACCGGCGCGGCCGCCGAGGTGGCTGCCAGCATGCTGATCAGATTGAGATCGATATGGCGCCGCCAGGAACGCTCGGATTGTTCGAGGAACGCACGAGGACTGACGCCACCGGCATTGTTGACGAGGATGTCGATGCGTCCGAAGTGCTGGTACGCGTTTTCGATTAGTGCGCGAATCTGGTCGGTGTCGGTCACGTCCGTAGGTACGCTCAGCGCTTGGCGTCCCAGCTCGCGCACGCGCGCCGCGGTTTCTTCGCAGCGCTCCGGGACGATGTCGCCGATCACCACATCCGCGCCGACGGAAGCATAAGCAAGTGCGATCGCCCGACCAATGCCGCCACCGCCACCGGTGATGACGGCGACTTGGTCAGTGAGACGAACGTCGGGCGGATTCAAATCGATTCTCCTTAGCAATGGCCGTGCGATGTTCAGCGTGCCGCCCACACGATCCATTCATTGTAGTTCGGCTTTCCGCCGCCGCGTGCTTCCAAGGGCTTGATTGCATACATATGGCTCTTGGAGATAAGCAACACGCAGCGCAACATACCGGACGATCACTCAGCCTTCGCTTTTTGTGGGTTCGCCGAAATGCGAAACTGGGTCGCTCTAGGACAGGCACGATCATGAAGCACTTTCAAGAAGCCGCGAGCAAGGTTGAAGCCGAAATGCCCTTGGGGATAGGCCGCGTCCAGTTGATCCAGAAATTCTGGAATGAGCCGATCGACGTTGTCCGTACGGCGTATACCCATCATCTGGAACTGGCGCTTCTGCCTCGTTCCGACCATGCAATTGGTTGTTTCCCCGAGCATTGGGGACCGCACCGGTTCGAGCCTATTGGAGAAGTGTTTCTGATGCCGGCCCGGCACATGGTTCATGCCAAGAGTGATTGCCGGCATCAGAGTTCTGTTGTTTGCAACTTCGATCCCGCGGCAGTCGCAAAGTGGTTCGAAGGCGATCTGGAATGGACCGATGGCCGCCTGCGCGGCAGCCTCAATATCGTGAACGCCCAGGTTCGCGGCCTGCTGTTCCGCATTGGAGAGGAACTTCGCAACCCGGGATTCGGCAGTGAGACGATGACCGAACTGATGGCCGCCCAAGCCGTCGTCGAATTGTCCCGTCATTTGTTGAGCATCGGCGAACGCAGGGCGATTGGCGGTCTCTCGCCTAGGAATTTGAAACTGATCGACGAGCGCTTGGGAGATGCCGGCGTGCCGCCCGCGCTCAGCGAATTGGCGGCGCTGTGCGGTCTTTCCGTGCGGCATCTGACGCGCGCGTTCCGCGTCAGCCGCGGGCGATCGATCGGCAGGTATATCGCCGAGCGCCGTATGGACCACGCCAAGCAATTGCTCGCGTCGGGGACGTGCGTGAAGTCCGTCGCTTACGCAACGGGCTTCACGGCGCCATCCAACTTCTCCGCCGCGTTCCTGCGGGCGACTGGAGAGACCCCGCGGCGGTACAAGGAAAGGACGAACCGCAAGAGCGACGCCGCCGCTGCGATCCAGTCCAAGATTCATTGAGCTATCGAGCGGTGACTAGCCGATCGCGGTCAGGCTCTCATGGCTCGATCGTTCGATCATGCCGTAAGCGCTCTGACCGTCCCAGGTATATCGCGCCCCGCCTTGCTGCAGGTTGAGACCGCCGATGTCGGGATTGCCGACGCGAAAGGTGGACAGCGCGGTCACGCCCGCGATTCGGGTGATCCCGAGTTCGGATTCCAGCTCTAGCGATACATCGTCGCCTTCTCCGACAATCCGGCGCAGCCACGGTGCCTTCACCGCCCGTGCCCGGTATATCCTGCCGTTCTGGTAGACGTAGCCGTCGTTATGCGGCACGGAGCCGTCGCCTGCGGGAGGATAGGCGATGAAGCCAAACGCGCGGCCATCCGGAAAAACCGCGGATTGCCAGCAATGACCGCGGAAGCCGGCCAGCGGGCGCACGCTCTGGCGGTGAATGCGCGAACCGACGGCCTTGAACGTGCGGGCTGCGCCATCGATGTCCAGGCGCCCCTCCGCGCGGAACAGCTGCTCGATGCGATAGCCGAAGCCCATATGGCCGGCCTCGATCTTCTCCGCCTCTGTCATCGTGGCGACTTTCTCGGGCGTGTTGTCCTGAACCCAGGCCGGCGTGACCATGGTCAACTCGACTTCGAAGCGCACCGGCGTTCGCCGGTTCGGGTCCAGCGTCTTGGCAATCTGCTGCGAAACATCGCCATCTACCGCGGGGCCGTCGAAGCTCACCACCCATTTGCGGAACGGCTCGATGCACTGAAAGCGGACCGGACCCGCGCCGAGCACGGTGGGCCGTCCCTCGGGTCCGATCGGCGAGTGCGCGGGACCGCGTCCGGCACCATTCAGAATGCGGCCGCCCGCGAAAGCGACGTTGGCCTGGTACAGCCGATTCTCCCAGGACGAGGCCTCCGCCTCGATGCCGAGGCGCGGAAAGCCGAACGCACCGTTCTCTTCGAACAACCACAGCGACGCGCTCTCGCGCATCTCGGGATCGTCGGGCTTGCCTGGAAAAACCAGATCTCGTTCCGGTGCCAGCCCACCCGTCCAATTCGTGGTCATTGCATGAGTCCTGTGCCGAAGAGGGCTATGCGGCGGCCGTCGGAACCTTGAACCGTTCCGTGTAAAAGCGGAACCGCTGCCGCAGTTGCGCGGGATCGAGCCCGAATTCGGCCGGGTCGTAACTGTGATCACCGTGCTTGTCGCGCGGCGTGCTGCGTCGCCAAGCCTCCATTCGCTCGCGTGCCTGCGGTGTCAACTCCTCGCCGAGAAAGTCGTAAAGCTGCGCGAGAATCGGGAACGGGTCTTCCTGGAACGGCGCGAAATAGACGTCGAAGAAGCGGTGATCGTTGCCGGCGTCGCGGAACGCCATCATGCGGCGCATGCCGAGTTCGCAGAAGTGGGACGCGAGCTGACCCAGCCAAAGTTTGTCGACGTCATCGGAACCGGCCTTGATCAGCTCGTAGTAGAGGTCGGCGACCGACGGAACGACGCTGGCGATGTCCCGGTGCGTCATCCAGAAGCGCGCATCGGGGAAGACTTGCGAAAGCGCATCGATGAACAGCGAGTGCGAGGGATTCTTCAAGCGCCAGCGCATGGGCGGGCAGTGCCATTGCAGGAGCTTGAGCACCCGTTTCACATAGCGATAGGTCGGAACCAGATCGGCCTTGTGATTGAGCCACTCGACGTAGCTGGGAATCTGCACGAAGGCCCGGAACAGCTGCGACTTGAAGTCGTAGCCCATGAAGGTCTGGCACTCGGTCGGCGAGGTCGACGTGCTCGGCACCATGGTCTTCATGCGTGGGAAGCGCGTGTTGCGCCGATCCATCATCTGCTGCGCTCTGGCGATGCGCGGATCGCTGTACTGCGTCGCAATTTCGGGCGGCGGGCAGGGCATCTGCGCTTCCCAGTTGCGGATTGAGCGCACGGCCGGGTCTTCGGCCAGCAGGCAGGACAGTGCGGTGGAACCCGTGCGCGGCAAGCCCAGGCCGATCAACGGAGCGACGATTTCCTGTTCGTCGATCTCCGGGTGCAATCGATACCAGCGTTCGACCTGCAGCCGGTTGGAAAGCAGATCGACGATCTGCATCTCGAAGGCCGTGCGTCCTTGCTCGGTCAGCCGCGCTTCGGCCTCGGCGGAAGCGACAAGAATCTCCAGTCCCTCGCGGAAGGACTCCTCACCGAAATCCTCGAGTGCGGTCGCCGCCTGTGCTCGTTGCAGCAGTTCGGCCACTCCGCTCATGCGCCATTCCTCAGTCCGCGATAGATCCTTTTCAAGGAATGCTATGCGACAATTTCAGCGAGCGGCAATTGCGCGCACGAATGCCAGCGGGACAAAACTATGGCTGCAGGACTATTTGTGAGGGAAGCATCTCCTCTGACGCGGCATTCTGCTCCGGATTGTTGACTGGAATTTATTTTGAATATGATCAGCCGGCGTTTCCATGCGCCATCAGCCGCGTTCCGCTGCGGATAAGAGGAGATATTCGTGAGGGTTCAACCCGCCGCTTTTTTTCGCACGGCACTGCCGCTCGATTTGTCACGGCTGAGCGAGCTCGACAGCGGGCGCTATCATTCGATCTGGCTGCCCGACCATATGGTCAGCTTCTGGCCGGATGCGATTTGGACGCCGGAGTTCACGGATCTCGCTACGGTATCTGCTTCGCCTCATCGTCATCTCGATGGGATGGCGGTAGCCGCGGCCACGGCAGTGCTGACTCAAAAAGTGCCGATCGCGACCAGCGTTGTCGATACCGTGCGGCGGCATCCGGCCATGCTCGCGCAGAGCGCGCTGACCATCGACCATCTGGCAAAGGGACGCTTCATCCTCGGTCTCGGCAGCGGCGAAACCGAGAACACAGTGCCCTACGGTTTTGACTTCTCCAAGCCGGTGGGCCGCTTCGAGGAAGCCCTGAAAGTCATTCGCCTGTTGTGGGAAAGCGGAGGCACAGTCGACTTCGAGGGACAATTCTTCAAGCTGCATCATGCGCGCCTCGACACCGAGCCGTATGAAGGGCGCTTGCCGAGGATCTGGATCGGCGCCAGCGGCCCGCGCATGCTGGAGATCGCAGGTCGTTACGCGGACGGATGGTGGCCCGCTGGGGCTTGGTCGCCGGAAGAATATGCGAGCAAGCTGAAGGCGCTGCGCGACTCCGCCGAGCGCGCCGGACGCGATCCGCACGCGATCGTGCCTGCGTTCATCCAGACCTGCCTGATCGGCGACGACGCCGAGCTTGCAAAGATTCTTGACGCGCCGCTGGTCAAGGCGCTGGTGATGCAGTTTCCGGCCGAGATTCTCAAGGCTCGTGGTTTCGAACATCCGCTCGGGCCGGATTGGCGCGGATACCAGGACATCAACCCCGGCGTGCTGACACGCGAGCGCATTGTCGCGATGCTGGCCAAAACCGATCCGGAAGCGATTCTGGCGGTGACTCCGCACGGCACGCCAAAACAGGTTGCACGCATCGTCAAAGATTACGTCGACGCCGGGCTGCGTATACCCAAGATTCTCGACTACGGCGGTATGGCTGGCCTCAAGTATTCGGCTGCATCGGCGCAGAAGGTGCGCGAGGCGGAAGACGAGCTGCTGCGTCTGGTGGGAGACGCCGCATGAATAAGGTTATCCTCGACACCGAAGCGCTGCTCGCAGCGGCGGAGACGGAAACCGGTCTGCGCGATTACGGCGACGATGCGAGCTTCAGGACGCGTTTCGGACTGGCCGTCGATCATCTCAAGAGCATCGGCATGGACGAAGCCGGTCAGCGAGCGGGTGCTGCGGTATGTCATTGGCTGCTGACGACGCGGCTGCAGTTCCTCGAGGACCGTAAGCGTTCCCCGATCGGCGCGGAGAAAATCGTCAAGCCGCTGTTCGCCACCGGCCAGCCGCGATCGGGCACCACGCTGCTCCACGCGCTGATGTCGGTGGATCCCAACGCGCGGTCACTGCGCTTCTGGGAAGTCATGTATCCGTCGCCGCCGCCAGGCCTGGCGGGTCACAACGACCCGCGCCGCGCGCAGGCCGATGCCGACTGGCGCGAAATCAACGCCAAGATTCCGAAGTGGCTGATCAGCCATCCCTACAACGACATGCTCGGCGACGGCCTGCCCGAAGACGAGCGCACCTGGGCCATGGACTTCCGCGTGATGACGCCGACTGCCTGGTGGCGCGTGCCGATGGGCATGAAGATTGGCGGCCTGCCGCTCGATGCGCGCGCGCAATATCGTCTGCACAAGATGATGCTGCAGCACTGCCAGTACGCGCGTCCCCAAAAATATTGGGTGCTGAAGGGTTTTCACGGCGCGCGGCTGGAGGCGCTGTTCGAAACTTACCCCGATGCCAGCATGATCTGGACGCATCGCGATCCAATACAGGTCATTGCCTCGCGCATCATGATGGCTGCCGAACTGGTCGACGGCATGGTCGGCCACGTCGACATGAAGGAGCAGGCCGCGATCCAGCTCGCGGACGCTCGCGCCAGCATCAAGGCCATGATGAATGCGCCGATGCTCGACGACCCACGCATCTACCACGTCCGCTACACCGACTTCACCGCCGATCCGGTGGGCACGATCCGGCGCTTCTACGAACGCAGCGACGTCCGCTGGACCGACGAAACCGAATCGGCGATGCGCCGTTACCTGAAGAACAATCGCGGCGACCGCTACGGCAAGTTCACCTATTCGCCGGATATCATCGGCGTGGACATCGACGAGTTGCACCGCGAGTTTGCGCCGTTCCGCGAGCGTTTCAGCATTGAAATTGAGCAGCGGCACTAGGGCCTGTCATGACCGCCTCTACCTTTCATGACCGGATATCAGTTCACAGCATTAGTTTCCCAAACGCGGGGATCAAGCAGCTATCGGGTTATTGGAAAGCGCTCGGCGCGAAGCGCGCGAGTTTTTCCAGTGGACAAGTGATCGACTACGGTGCTGGAGGGGTGCGGGCGTTGCTCGATGCCGGCGGTCACCGCGCGGAGACGATGACACACGTGCTGCGCACCGGCGCATTGACGGGTGCTGCAGAGGATATAGCCGCGGATCGGGCGCGCCTACGCCAAGTGATTGCGGCGGCGGCTGCAATCGGTGCCAAATCGATCTACATGCTCACCGGCGGGCGCGGCAGCCTGAGCTGGCAGGCTGCGGCCGACGTCTTCGCCGAAACATTGGCTCCCTGCCACGGCGAGGCGCGCGACGCGGGGGTGGCGCTCGCCGTCGAGAACGCCTCACCGCTCTACGCCGACCTCCACATAGGCAACAATCTGCACGACACGGTGGTTCTCGCCGAGCACGCAGGTATCGGTGTCTGCATCGATATCTGGGGTTGCTGGACGGAGGCCGATTTGCTGGCGCTGATGGCACGGGCAATGCCGCTCTGCCGTATCGTCCAGTTGAGCGACTATGTCTGCGGCGACCGGGCGCTGCCCTGTCGTGCTGTTCCCGGCGATGGCGCGATCCCGCTGCGCGCCATTGTGGCGCACGCGCTCAAGCTCGGCTACGGCGGTGCCTTCGACCTCGAATTGATCGGGCCGCGCATCGACCGTGAAGGGCATTTGCAGGCAACTGCGCGGGGCGGCAAAGTGATCACCGAGATGCTGCAGGCTCTGGGTGCCTAAGGAGTTCCGATGGCATATGGATCGAGTCCCGATGACGCCGCGCTACGTGCCGCCTGGCAGCAGTTCTGCGCGCGCTTGCAGGAATCCGGTGAGCGCGTTTTCAAGGACCACAATCCAGCGACGTCGCTGCATCGCGCCGACGCCTTCCGCTTTCTCACGCAAAACCTGGGACAGGCCTTCGATCTGGCGCTGGAGACGAAGGACACGAGGTATCCCGAGCTGCATCCGTTTTGTGGTCCGCATCGCAAGCTCGGTGGCGACGCTGCCGACTTCGTCTATCTGCAGGCGTGGATCGACGGTCACTCGGTCTACAAGATCTCCGGCAACAAAGGTACCGCGCGCTTCCTCAACTTCACGGTACAGGGCCCGCGTCCGGACAAACAGCCAGGCACTGACTGGCCAAGCTTGCACGAGCCCTTCGGCGATATTCCCGAGGCCAACCTGTTCGGTCATCAGCTGGAAACGGCGTTGGATGGAAGCTTCGAGCTTTATCTCGGTGGGCCCAGCCGCGAGAGCAACTGGCTACCCACGACGCCAGGCACACGCAAGCTCTTCCTGCGTCAGGGCTTCGATCGCTGGGACGAACTTCCGGCACGGTTATCCATCGAGCGCATCGACATGACCGAGCCGCGCCCTTTGCCGACGCCTGAGCGGATGATCGAGGCGATGGATTGGGCGGGCGATTTCGTGGCCGGGCTGATGAGCGACTGGCCGGATCACCCATATCAGTACAGCAGCGCGGTCGATCCTGTGAACGTCAACTGCTTTCCGCCAGATTCGTCTGACGATGCCGCTGCAAATGCAAAGCGCGGCCGCGCCGTTGCGCACATGTGTTGGGAGCTTGCTGGCGATGAAGCGCTGATCGTCGAGTTTGATGCCCACGACGGCTTTTGGATGCTGACGAATATGGGCGTGTTCTTCAACAGCATGGACTATCTGTATCGCCCGGTGAGCTACACGCCCGGCCGCAGCAAAGTGGATAGCGACGGCAAAATGCGGTTCATCCTCAGCCACGACGATCCCGGCTATCACAACTGGCTGGACACGCAGGGTTTTGAGCGCGGCAATCTGACCTACCGAAACCTACTGAGCAATGCTTCCACTCGTTTCTCTAGCCGGCTCGTCAAGCGCTCAGCCCTAGCGGACGCCTTGCCATCGGACACCGCTAAGATATCGAAGGACGAAAGAATCGCGCAGATGCACGCTCGCTTTGACAGTATCCGGCGTCGTTACAGCTTGTAAACCTTTACCGCCGCCCAAGGCTAGTGTTCGAGTACCGTTGCGCTGAGGAGAGGCAATGCAAGTCTTGCTATTTGGTGCCCGCAGCTATGACCGCCGGGAATTCACTGCCGCGAATCTGCGATACGGTCATCAGCTGACTTTTGTCGAGGCGCATCTGAACACGGAAACCGTAGCGCTGGCCGCTGGCTGTCCGGCTATCTGCACCTTCGTCAACGACGCTCTCAATGCGCCGATGCTGGAACGACTTGCGGGCGCGGGAACAAAACTGATTGCGTTGCGCTGCGCAGGATTTAATCAGGTCGATGTGAAGCGCGCCACTGAGCTTGGTTTGACTGTGGTCCGCGTACCTGCCTATTCACCACATGCGGTAGCGGAACATGCGGTAGGCCTGATCATGGTACTGAATCGCAAATTTCATCGTGCGTATAACCGTGTTCGGGAAGATAATTTTTCGATCGACGGACTCGAAGGATTTGACTTGTACCGCAAGACGGTCGGGGTCGTTGGCGTCGGACGTATCGGTGCGGCATTTGCTCAGATCATGAACGGCTTTGGCTGTACCGTGCTGGCCTACGATCCTCTACTGTCGCAGACTGAATCCCGTGTTGGCGACGCAGTCCTGACGACGTTGCCGGAACTGCTCGCAGCTTCCGATATTGTTTCGCTGCACTGTCCACTAACGCCCGATTCACATCATCTGATCAGTGACGATGCATTATCACAAATGAAGTCGGGCGCGATGTTGATCAACACCAGCCGCGGCGGCCTGCTCGACACCGAAGCCGTGATCCGAGCGCTTAAATCCGGCCGGCTTGGTGCCCTTGGACTCGATGTATACGAACAGGAAGACAACCTTTTTTACGAAGACTTGTCGTCGACGGTCGTGACCGATGACGTGTTTCAGCACTTGCTCACGTTTCCGAACGTCATGATCACGGCTCATCAGGCATTTTTCACCAAAGAGGCATTGGCAGCGATTGCCGATACCACACTTTCCAATGTTTCCGATTTTGAAACAGGGCGCCCCAATTCCAATCAGGTGACGCCCGAACTTGTCAGGAGAGGAACAGACATTCCACGGTGACCGAAGCTATTGTCGGCGCGCTGGCAAATACATAACCGTGATGATCGTCTTTGCAGACAAGCGGCGCTCCGCACGAGTGATTGCAATAGAGCGACAGAGCGCCGCGCAGCTTCCGTGAAGATTCCAGCGTAGTCGACGAAATTTTCTTCGATCCCCCGTGACAGTCAAACCCGACTATCGTTTTCCATCTGTGCGATGAGCAAGGAGGCATAAGTCTCGCGTAGCAGCAGCCGGATGGACCCGCGTGCGTCCTATCGCTGTCGCTGTGGTAGTACCCGCATCGAGCCGTGTCCGATGATGCCAGACGAAGCGGACGCAGCAGGGATGGCTTACGATTACAGAAATCGACGAAATCACCATGGCCTATCAAAAAAAAAATATTGCAAGCAAGCAAATAAAGGCGAAACCCAAACGATCTCGGGGGCGTCCGAGACCTGAGGACATCGCCGTTATCGAGACCAAATTGCTGGACGTGGCTTTAAATGAGTTTCTGGAGCATGGTTATGGTGGCGCCTCGATGGCGAGCATCGTCAAGGTTGCTGCGGTTTCTAAGACGACGCTTTATTCACGGTTCTCTTCAAAGGAAGAGTTGTTCCGCGCAATTATCTACGCGCAAATCGACCGCCTCTCCCCGTCGACGTCGCTAAGGTCAAATGCCGGTCCGCTCGATCTGGAAAAGGGTTTGAAGTCTTATGCCAATCACATGCTGGAACTCAGCCTGCAAGGCGACCTGCTTGGTGTGAACAGGCTGATTTATAGCGAGTCTTACCGTTTCCCGGAATTGGGCGCGGCAGCAGCAGAGAGAACCGAACTTGGAATCAGGCGAATTTCCGCTTTTATTCGAGAGTGTGCTGCCATGGACGATATTCCATGCAAGGATCCGGAAGGAGTAGCGGAAGCATTTATCCTGATGATCAGGGGTTGGTATGTAAACGTCATGCTGACCAACCGCGAAGTGTCTGCAGCGCAGCGCCAAGCGTGGGTTAGACGCGCTGTGCACACACTGCTTTCCGCCCGGAAAGATTGGTGAAATGAGGGTTGTTGGAAGAGCAATCGCCTGAGCACTAAGGACTCGTTCGGCGACTTGCTACTGAATCCAAAGCACAATTCTCGAGATCCGCAGTTTTCGTCGATAAGCGTCGCGCTCGTCGGAGCGAGCGTCAATCTGACACTGCCCGTTCACGGATTGACTAATAAAAGTACCGATCTGTATCATTATGTGCATTGAGCGCTTAGGGCAACCCTGTCTGTGCCCCTCTTGAGTTAAAGCTGGTTACCATGACGAGAGGGTCCAATTCGTGGTTGCGCTTCGCCCTTGAGCGTTGGGTTCCAGCCAATGGCGGAGGAGAGTAAGCGGATGTTTGAGGTAAAGGTTCTGAAAGAAAGCATCGGATCCGAGATTCGTATGGACGTCGAAGATCTCTTGACTCCCGAAGTGGCCGCCAAAGTTCGTGGCTTGCTGGTCGAAAGAGGAGTCCTGGTGTTCAGGGAACTCAATCTGACCGATGACCAGCAGGTTACTTTGGCCCGACTAATGGGTTCTCTGCGAGAAGAAGGTGAAAAGGGCATCTTCAAAATCACGCTCGATAAGAAGACCAATGCGCGAGCGGACTATTTGAAAGGCTCCTTCCTTTGGCACATCGACGGTACACATGACGATGTTCCGGTTTTTGCGTCGTTGCTCACCGGCCGCACTCTTTCGCCGATTGGCGGCCAGACCGAATTTGCCAACTCCTACATGGCGTACGAGGAGCTTCCGCAGGAAACCAAGGTTCGCATCAACGGGGTCAAGGTCGTCCACAGCGTCGAAGTGTCGATGCGCAGGGCGGGCATAGAACCAACCGAGGCGAATTTAGCGTACTGGTGCAGCCTGCCGAACAAGACCCACAACTTGGTCTGGACTCACAAGTCGGGACACAAATCTCTGGTCATCGGTTGCCACGCTTCTCATATTGAAAACATGGAGAAGGAAGAAGGTCGGAAAGTTCTCCGGGAGTTGCTGGAATGGACGACTCAGCCGAAGTTTGTTTACCGGCATGAGTGGACGCCGGGAGATCTATTAATTTGGGATAACACTGGCGTGCTGCACAGGGTGGAGCCTTATCCCCTGGATTGCGGTCGGACCATGCACCGCACCACTCTGTTGGGTGAAGAACCCTTTGCCTGAGCCGCTCTGGAAATCAAATCAAAATCTCAACCATGTATGGGGCCGGGGATGCACGAAAAGTCTCCAGCACTTTCAGCTCGATGGATCGACTCAATCAAGCTCAACGCAGTGTCAATGTTGACACCAAGGCGCTTCCGAATATTCTAAGAGAGGGTAGGTGACATGCTTCGAAATCTTCCTCCCAAATGGGATCTTGAAGCCGACGTCGTCTCAATCGGCTCGGGCGGCGGTGGCTTATGCGCTGCGATCACGGCCCATGATCATGGTGTGAGCGCGCTCGTGCTCGAGCGCTCCGACCAGGTCGGCGGTGTTACCGCCTATTCCATGGGTGAAGTCTGGATTCCGGGCAATCACCTCGCTGCCACATCAGACATAAAGGATTCAGCCGATAGCGGCTTTCGCTACATCAAGCGCCTCTCCATGGGCTATGGCGATGACGTCTCAATCCTTAACCAGGCAGTCCACGGGCCGGTGGCGCTCAAATACTTCGAGGACAAGATCGGCCTAAAGATGTGCGTCATCCGCAATCTTCCCGATTATTACTACCCGCACCACAGCGACAGTCTTGCAGAGGGCCGATACCTTGAGGTCCTGCCGTTTCCGGCGGAGATCTTGGGCGACTGGCAACACAAGACACGTGTTTCGCCGCATGTTCCTTACGCGCTCACTCATGAAGATATTTTCGACAACGGTGGGCTGGCGAACATGATCAATTGGGACTACAGCATCATGTCCGAACGTCTCGCCAAGGATGAACGCTGTGCCGGCCCGGGCCTGGCGGCTTATTTCGTCAAGGGTGTGCTCGATCGCAGCATTCCCATGCACACCGGTGTGCATGTGCAAGAGCTAGTCGTCGACGGCGCGCGCGTTGTCGGCGTGCGGGCGACCAGGGGCGGCAAGGATTTTTATGTGAAAGCCAATCGCGGTGTCGTGATCGCTGTCAGTAGTTATGAACGGAATGCCGGTTACGCTAAGACTCTGGGGCACCAGCTGAATCCGGTATCGATGGTGATGCCGTCTATCGATGGCGCTCATCTACGGTTGGCGGGCCAGGCCGGTGCGCGCATTGCGCGAGTACCTGATGTCACGATGCTGGGCTTTCATGTTCCGGGCGAAGAACAGGAAGAGGGTGTGCCCTTGTGGCGCGGCGCTCTGCCCTTCCTCGGTCTGCCCCATTCCATTACGGTCAATCGCGCGGGCAAACGCTTTTCCGATGAGGCCTTCTATCGCTCGGTGTATAGCGCGCTGGATATCATCGATGGCGGCACCCAGACGCATCCCAACTTCCCCTGCTGGGCAATCTTCGATAGCCAAGCGCGGGAGAAATATCCTTTTGGTTCTGTCATGCCCGGTCAGGACTTGCCTGAAGGCATGGGCGCCAAAGCGGATTCCGTCGCGGAACTCGCACGCAAGATTGGTGTGGATGCGCGAGGACTTGCTGCCACCATCACGACGTTCAATGGCTACTGTGAGAAAGGCGAAGATCCGGAGTTCCATCGCGGCACTCGTCCCTGGGGTGCGACGATGTGTGGCGATGCGTCGCAGAAGCCGAACGCGAACCTGGGTCCGTTGCTTAAAGCGCCATTCTATGCCGTTGAATTGCACCGAATGGCTGGCGGTGGCATCGCGGCCACAGGTGTGCTTGCCGATCATCACTGCCGCGCCATCGGTTGGGACGATAAACCGATCGAAGGCCTGTATGTCGCAGGCAACTCCATGGCGCGCATGGACAACGGCGCAATCATGCAGAGTGGCATCACGAATGCACGCGGTATGACCCACGGTTATCTCGCCGGTCGTCATGCTGCCGGCAATCCCAGCAATCTGCTGCAAAAAGAGATGGACCGCCTAGGTCTTTGAGGTAGCCAAATGATTGAAGCAGAAAAGTCGATTGTGATCGACGACGCCATTGATAGCGTCTGGGATTATGTCCAGGACATCCGAAAATGGGCGAACCTTTTCCCCGGATGCCGCGAATGCACGGTTATTGATGAGCACAACTCCCGGTGGAGCATCAAAGTCGGTGCAGGCGGCCTCGTCAAAACTGTCAACGTGCTGGTGCATGTCGATCAGTGGGACGGCCCAGAGCGGGTGAGCTTCTCCTACAAGTTGGAAACCGAGCCCGTCGTGGGGAGTGGTTTCTATATCGCTTCAAGAAAAGGAACTCATGCAACCGAAATTACATTGAAGGTATGTGTTGAGGGCGGTGGCTCGATGGCCCCGATGTGGGAAGCGATGAGCAAGCCGCTTTTGCCGCAATTGGCGAAGACCTTTGCCGGGAAACTGAAGGCAGAGATCGAGGCGTGTGCTGGTGCATCCGCATCGCAAGTCGCCGTCGTGACTGAAACGCCTTCGGTGTTTGCGGCCATGGGTAGATGGCTGCGGAATCTCTGGCGGGCTGTATTCGGATCAAGTAAGCCAGTGGATGATCTGATTAAAGAAGGGCGATTGCCATGAGCGAGCAGAACAAGCAGGTCGTGCTCAAATTTATTGAAGCCATGGGTCGCAGTGACGGCGCCACGGCTGCCACCTGTCTGGCTCCCGATGCTTTCACGCTTGCGAAAGGCTTCGGCAAATTTGCCGGCGTTCGTCACTATGACACCATCGTCGGCACAATCGACGCGTTCAAGAAGCTGGTGCCCACTGGACTGCGGCCCGATATCAAGAGCGTCACCGCTGAGTCCGATCGAGTAGTGGTTGAATTCGAAGGGAATGCGACGACATGCGACGGCAAGCCATATAACAACCAGTACTGCATGGTGTTCACGCTCGCCGGCAGCAAGATCAAACAAGTCAACGAGTATTTCTGCACCATACTCGCCGAAGAGGTTCTCTGGCCTTTGGTCGAGCAGATCGCGCGCGATATTCCGCCAAGCTAAGCCCGTCGAGAGATTGGATATGAAATGTGAGCCCACGAACGTACCCCTGACCGAGGAAATTGATATCCCGGCAATGAAGGAGCGATACCGACAAGAGCGTGACAAACGCATCAGACGCGAAGGTCAGAAGCAGTATGTGCAGCCCGTCGAGGACTTTGCGCGGGCATATAAAGGTGATCCTCACACGCCGATCGAACAGAGGAATCCGATCTCAGAGGATATCGACGTCGCTGTAATCGGCGGCGGCTTCTCGGGAATTCTTGCTGGCGTACACCTCAGGAAGGCCGGGATTACCGGCTTCCGTAATATCGATCATGCGGGCGATTTCGGCGGCGTCTGGTACTGGAATCGATATCCCGGCATTCAATGCGATAACGACGCTTATTGCTACCTGCCGATGCTGGAAGAAATGGGTTACATGCCGTCGAAAAAATTCTCGGATGGCCGCGACATTTACGAATATATCCGGAGCATAGCGAAGCGGTTTGAGCTTTATGAAAAAGCATTTTTCCACACACTCGTCACCGGAATACGCTGGGATGAGGGAATAAAGCGCTGGCGGATAGCGACGGACCGCGGCGACGATATTCGCGCTCGTTTCGTCGTCATGGCCAATGGGCTCCTGGATATCCCGAAATTGCCGGGCATTCCCGGAATACACGAATTCAAGGGCAGAATGTTTCACACTGCCCGCTGGGAATATGATTACACCGGCGGAAGTTACAAGAACCCTGAGCTGAACAAGCTGGCCGACAAGCGTGTGGCTATCGTCGGCACAGGCGCGACCGCAATACAAGCCGTCTCCAATCTCGGCCGTTACGCCAAGCAGCTCTATGTGCTTCAGCGCACGCCTTCGACCGTCGACGAACGCAGAAACACACCCACTGATCCCGAATGGGTGAAGTCACTGAAGCCCGGCTGGCAGAAGGATCGGAAGATCAATTTCCAACGCGGCGCGATCGAGTCGCTTGCCGCGGGAGAACCGGATCTTATTTGTGACATCTGGACGGAACTCAATCGCAATCTCGCCGCGGAGTCAGCCGCTCAGGGTTGTCCGGAGTTGAGTTTTAACGAATATCTGGCACGGCGCGAGGGCATGGACTACCGGGTGATGGAACGCCTGCGTCGTCGCGTCGATTCCATCGTTAAAGACAAAGAGACCGCCGAGGCTTTGAAACCCTGGTATCGCTTCATGTGCAAGCGGCCATGCTCCAACGACGATTACTACCCAACGTTCAACCGCCCAAATGTGAAACTGATCGACGTATCCGCGACCAAAGGCGTCGAGCACATGACCGGGAGGGGCTTTGTTGCCCGGGGCGTGGAATACGAAATCGATTGCATGATTTTCGCCAGCGGCTTTGAGGTGACAAGCGACCTCGATCGCCGTTGGGGCATTAAAGTGATTGAGGGTCGCAATGGATTGTCGATCTACGATTACTGGGCCGATGGTTACAAAACATTGCACGGCATGATGAGTCACGGCTTTCCGAACCAGTTCTTCATCGGTTTCTACCAAGGCGGCTTTAACGCAACCACCACCGAGACGTTCAATCGGCAAAGTTACCACATCGCCCATATCATCAAAGAAGCTTTTACGCGTGGCGTCAAAACCGTCGAGCCCAGCCCGGAGTCTCAGGACGAATGGGTCCGGCACGTTCGGGACACGGCAATCGATCTTACGCAATTCCAACGTGAGTGTACTCCGAGCTATTTCAACAACGAGGGCGAAAAGCAGGGCAACAGCGAAGGTGAGGAGAAGTATCGCTGGTACCTCGGGGAGTCTTATGGTCCCGGCTGGAATGCCTTCGAGCAGCTTATGCGGGACTGGCGGGACCGAGGCGATTTAAAAGGCCTGGTCCTCGGAAGATGACATGCAGCGACGTGCCATCTCCTGAAAGAGAGTTCAACCCATGACTCAACTGCTTTTTAATAAGGTGGCAATCGTAACGGGAGGGGCAAGTGGCATTGGCCGCGCAACAGTAGAACTGTTTGTGGAAATAGGTGCCAAGGTCGTAATCGCCGACATCAATATCGAGCAGGGAGTGTCGTTGGCGGACAAGCTTGGCGAGGCGGCGGTATTCAAACAAACTGATGTCGCCAATGCAGATCAGGTTCAAGCGCTTGTCGACTTCGCTGTGGACCACTTTGGTGCGCTCAACATCATGTTTAACAACGCCGGGATCAGCGGCGCGGTACACAATCGCTTCTTGGACGATGATCTCAAGGACTTCGATCGAGTCATCGCCGTCAATCTGTATGGCGTCATGATCGGAAGTCAGTGTGCCGGACGTTATATGGCCAAACATGGAGGGGGTTCAATTATTAATACGTCGTCCCTCGCTGCGATTAAGCCAGGACTGCCTCTAATCACCTATCGTGCGGCTAAGGCAGGAGTCATTCATTTCACACAGTCGATCGCAAGGGATCTTGGCGAATATGGCATTCGCGTCAATTGCATCGCACCCGGTCATATTCCTGCCGGAATGACATTTTATGACATGACAGACCGCATACGGCGTACCCAGCCGTTACAGCGGCAGGGGATGCCGATCGATGTTGCGAACGCCGCTCTGTATTTGGCCAGTGATTTATCAGCACAGGTCACCGGCCTTGTATTACCCGTTGATGGCGGAACGAATCTAGGTGGTCCGATCAATGTGCAAGAGTGACGGCAGATGAGAATGTCGTCCATAAACCACGATCAATGGACGGAGTTAGATTCTATCTATTTTCCGTTTGCCGATTACATTTTTAGAAAGAGCAGCCTGTCGGCACGAAATATTCGAATAATCGTCTTGCGCGCAGCTTGGTTGTGGTGTTTTGAAATTGAGTGGGCTCAGCATGCCTCTATTGTAGTGCGCGATAAGTTGTTATCCGAAGATGAAGTGCGACGCATTACATTGGGTACAGATGCTAAAGGCTGGACCGATCTAGAAATGCTACTAATAAAGGCAGTTGATCAAATTCATCAAACATCGGAGATCGATGATTCGCTTCGGCAGTCACTGACTAGCCATTTGAGTGTCCGGCAAATGGCGGATCTGGCCTTCACGATATTCCTGCTGGGATGACCTTTTATGACATGACAGACCTTATGCGGCGTACTCAGGTGCTACAACGGAAGAGGGTGCTGATTGATGTCGCAAACACCGCTCTGTATTTAGCGATTGAGTGATCAGAACAGGTCGCCGGCCTTGTATCGCCGATCTATCGTGGAACAAATCCGGGCAGTTCAATAAACGTAAGAGAGTAACAACAGATGAGAATGCCGCCCATAAGCCACGATCAATGGACCGAGGAGGTTAGGCAAATTGTGGCTTCTTTTTCAGTGTCGTTTAGTCTGTATGGATTGAACGGCGATGAAAGCGAAAAAGACAAGCTCTCACCGATTCTCTCCACGGTGTTACAAAACCCATCGTTGGCACGGGTCTATTTCCCGTTTGCTGATTATATATTGCGGAAATCCAATCTCCAGTCACGACACGCTCGAATAATTATTTTGCGAGTTGCCTGGTTGTGGCGTTTTGAAACTGAATGGGCTCAGCATGCTTTCATTGTGGTGCGCGATAAGTTGTTATCCGAAGACGAAGTGCGGCGCATTACATTGGGCGCAGGTGCTGTAGGTTGGACCGAGCTAGAAGCGCTGCTGATAAAAGGAGTAGATCAAATGCACTTGACATCGAACATCGATGATTCGCTTTGGAATTCGATGACTGGCCATTTGAGTGTGCGGCAAATGGTGGATCTAACCTTCACGATAGGCAGTTATGTGTTGGCGGGAATGTATATGAATTGCTTTTCATTGCCGCTGAAAGAAGGACAGAAAGGGTTCGACGCATACAAATAATTTTCCTGCAGCACGACACATTCGGGTGGGGATGTGAAAGTAGCTGAATCAGTGGTCGGCGCTCTCATCCAAGCCGTCCCGAGGGTTCAGCCGGAGCCAATGCGGTGCAGCTTGCTGAGCATCCGGAACAGGGTGTCGCGCTGCTCCGCGCTCCAACCCGCCAGCAGCTCGCTCTCCAGCGCTTCTACGGCAGCACGAACCTGAACCAGGAGTTTCTGGCCCTTGGGTGAGGCCTCCAGGAACATCGAACGGCCATCGAGCGGGTTGGGGCGGCGGATCACCAGCTTGCGTTTCTGCATGCTGGCGATGATGAGGGCGAGGTTGGGACCCGCCACGTTCAGTGCCTCGCCCAGCTCCTTGTAGGTGACGCCGGTATTAACCGTAATCAACGATAGCACCGAGAATTCCACCGGCTTGAGCTTGAATGGCTTGCTGATGCACTTGCGGAACGTTTGGTCCATGCGCACGTCCGCGCGTCGCAGATGGTATCCGAGCAGACTCAACAGTGACGACTGATCGAGTCGGCGCAGGCCGTGACCGCGGCTCGCTACGGGAGGCTTTGGCATCTTGAAGTGGTCCCAACGGAAAGCTGCTTGATTATTATCGGATAAGTTTAATTTATTTTATGAGCGCAGCGTCGCCGGCCGTATCCGTGTGTTTCAGGTTCGCGGCGCCATGCGGGGCAGGATGACCTCCGGATCGCCGTCGGTATAGAGCGACTCGACCAATGCTGCGCGATGGTTGAGCACGGCGCGCTGGTTGATCGAGCGCTTGTCCGTGATCTCACCTTTGTCGATCGACGGTGGCTCCAACAGCAGACGCGCCCGCGCGATACGCGTCGAACTGCCGCTGGCCGAGCGGTTCAGCTGGTCCAGCAGAGCCTGTAACCAAGCCCGCACCGCCGGAGCACGCAGCACTTCTTCTGTCGTCGCCTCGGCGCGAAGGCCGGCGAGGCTGCGGCAGTCATCGACGTTGGGAAAGACCAGAATTCCTATGTCGTCGCGGTCGGGTCCCGTCACCACTACATCCTGGATGTAGGGCGCGCCCTCCAGGATCACGCGGCTCCGCAGTGGGCCGACGCTGACGAAAGTCGCGGAGGACAGCTTGAAATCCTCAGCGAGGCGGCCGTCGAACATCAGTCCCAACCGCGGTTGCGCCGGATCGACCAGTGCGACCGCGTCGCCGCTGCAGTAGTAGCCGTCCTCGTCGAAGGCCGCCTGGGTCTGCTCCGGTGCGCGCCAGTAACCGGGCATGATGTGCGGTCCGCGGAAACGCGCTTCAAGCTTGCCCTGCACCGGCACCAGCTTTACTTCGCAACCCGGGCAGGGCAGGCCGATATGGCCTGATTTCACTCCAGGCAGGGTGGCGAAGGTGCACGATGGCGAAGTCTCGGTCATGCCCAGGCCGGACACCACCCGGATACGCTTACCGCAGTGCGCCTCAGCGACCCGCTCGAGCCTGTCCCAGGTGGCCTGAGACAGGCCGGCGCCGGCGAACATGAACAGCCGGACGCGCGAGAAGAAGGTTCGGCGCAGCTGCGCGTCGGTTTCCAGCGCCACTGCCAGTTCTTCCCAGCCCCTGGGCACGTTGAAGTAAACGGTGGGCGCAATCTCGCGCAAGTTGCGCACGGTCTCAACGAAACCTTGCGGCGTCGGCTTGCCGTCGTCGACGTAAAGCGTGCCGCCGTTGTACAGCGCAATGCCGACGTTGTGGTTGCCGCCAAAAGTGTGATTCCACGGCAACCAATCCACCAGCACCGGTGGTTCCTCACCGAGGAAAGGGAAGCTCTGCAGGATCATCTGCTGGTTGCTGCACAGCATGCGTTGAGTGGTAATGACGGCCTTAGGCGACCTGGTCGAACCTGAAGTGAACAAGAACTTGGCCACCGTATCCGGGCCGGTGTCGGCAAAAGCTGCGTCCACCGCCGGAGTGGGCGTCGTCGCCACCAATGCCTCGAAGCGGGTCCACTCGCGGCCCAGCGTCCCCTTCGCCAGAACGACCTCGACTTCCGGCGATACCGCTGCGGCGATCGCACGCTCGTAGGCGGTGCCGTCTGCGGCGAACACCATGCCTGGCGTCAGCGTGCGCCAGACGTGCCGCAGCTTTTCGAAATCCTGCGACATCAGCGAATAGGCCGGCGATACCGGACAGTAAGGAATACCCGCCCACATCGCGCCGAAGCTGAGTTGCAGATGCTCCAGGTCGTTGCCCGACAGAATCAGTAGCGGGCGGTCCACGCTCAGGCCGCGCTGCAGCAGCGTTTGGCCCAGACTGCGTGCGCCGTGCAGCATCTGCGCGTAGGAAATGCGGCGCCAAGCACCGTCGCTGCCGCGCTGCGCCACGAAGGTCCGCTCGGGGTGCTGCACGGCACCCTCGGCCAGCCGATCGAGGAGGTGCCGCGGATAAGGCTGCAGCGGCTCCGGCGAGCGGATACGCAGGACACCGTCGGCGCCGGTGTTGAAGTCAGCAGTGTTGCAGCCGAGGGCAACGGCTCGATACACGGCTCTCCTCCTTTACTTAGCATTTCCGCGAAAGGGTGCTGCAATGTCGAGAGACGATAATCGATCTCCGAGCGCTCTACAGCTGCATTTTTGCTTCCGTTCGGTTTACTGCACTCAATTGCTGCACCGCATTACGGGATAGCGATTCGCAATCATCATCGTCCAATTTGACAGAGCAATAATGCTTATATAGATTCCGAACTTAAAAATACTTATAAAAAGTAAGTAAAAGTTGGCGGACAATTAGGGGGAAGCGTGACGACAAAACATACTAAGGCGGCTCGCGGCGTCGCCGCTGTGACCATTGCACTGCTGGTTTCGTACAACGGTACAAGTGCTGCGGCACAACTGGCGGCTAATACGCCGGCTGTTGCGTGCAGCAGCCTCGCGACTCAGCTTGCGCTGGCTAATACCACGATCGAATCCGTCAAACTCGGTCGCGGCGGTAAAACTGACTCCTCATTTCCGGATGCGGGACCAACGCCGGAAAACTGCGTCGTTCAAGGCACCATCGGCGCTTATACTTCGGGCCATACCGACCCGGACACTGGCTCCAACAGCTACGGCACACGTTTCGAGCTGCGCATGCCGACGCAGTGGAATGGACGATTCTTTTATCAGGGCGGAGCAGCTGCCGACGGCTACGTTGCACCCGCGTGGGGAGCGGTTCTGACCTTACATGGTTCTTCGTCGCCACAAGTACCCGCGCTGTGGCGTGGCTTTGCGGTAGTCAGCAGCGACGGCGGTCACGAGAGCACTACCCTCACAGGCGCAGCCGCTCAGCTCGGCCAGCTGAAGGCGGGCTTCGGTGTCGACCCGAGCGCGCGCGTCAACTACGGCTATGCCTCGATTGGCCAGGTGACTCCGATCGCCAAGCAGATCATTGCGCGGTACTACGCCCAGCAGCCGGCACATTCGTATTTCATCGGCTGCTCGAAGGGCGGGCAGGAAGCGATGCAGGCTTCGCAGAAATACGGGGATCAGTTCGATGGCATCGTTTCCGGCGACCCCGGGTTTCATCTACCGCACGCGGCAATCGCGGAAGCCTGGAACACGCAGGCGCTGGCCATCGTTGCCGAGGCGAACAACCCTAAGGCAACCGACAAGAACGGCAATCCACTGCTGTACAAAGCTTTCTCGCACTCCGACCTCGACCTTGTGCAAAAAGGTGTCCTCCAGGCCTGCGACGCGCTCGACGGCGTGGCGGACAACATGATCTTCAACACCGCCGCCTGTGCCGGAAAATTCGAACCGGCCACACTGCAATGTGCGGGCGCCAAGCGGAATTCCTGCCTCAGCGCTGACCAAGTCACGGCGCTCCATAAAATCTTCGGCGGTGCGAAAGCATCGAACGGTAGCGCCCTATATGCGTCGTTCCCGTACGACACCGATATGAGCAGTTACAACGGCTGGATTCGTTGGGACCTTGGCTCGCCGTTGGGCACCAACAGCGCTTTCAACGTCACGCTGGCGCAGAAGTCGAGTGGCTATATCTTCATCACACCGCCGGACCCGACGGTGGATATGTTCACGATAAACATGGATCAGTTCGAACAGGCCATCGATGCGACCTCGGGCGACTACAGCGTTTCGGCGGTCGGCTTCATGGACGCCGACTCCACTAATTTGAATGCATTTAAGAGCCACGGTGGAAAGATCATCTATTTCCATGGCGGCAGCGATCCGGTGTTTTCGATGAACGACACCCTTGCGTACTACAACGCGCTGTCCACGGCGTACGGCAATGGCACTCCAAATTTCGCGCGTCTGTTTCTCGTGCCCGGCATGAACCACTGCTACGGGGGAGATTACACAACCGACTCCTTCGACATGTTGGATCCGCTCGTAAATTGGGTTGAGAACGGCCAGGCGCCCGATGTCATATCGGCACAACCCGGCGAACCGTCCTCCAGCAGCTTGCCCGCAGGTACCACGCGGCCGCTGTGCGCGTATCCGAAGTACGCGCACTACAAGGGCAGCGGCGACGTCAACGAGGCCGCGAGCTTCAGTTGCGAAAATCCCTAGTGAATCTTTGGAGAAGATGTGAACACGAATGGATCGCTGCGCAACACCGCGCTCATGGCCGCCTTGTTTTTAAGCCAGCAGATATTTGCGACGCAGCCGCCGGACCAGACGACACCGCAGTTACAATTCGCGTGGGAAGAGAATGTCGATCTCGACCCCAAGCAGCGCATTGGCCGCACCGGCAGTGGCGTTGCATTTACCGTACCCATCACCGGCGGGACCTTTTCCGGACCCGACATCGAGGGCAGTATTGTGCCCGGTGGAGCGGACTATCAAATGAAGGATCGCGATGGCAATTTTCACGTAGACGCCATCTATATGCTCAAAACCTCCGATGGCGCTTACATCAAGGTCGTGAACGAAGGCATAGCGCACTACGACCCGAACGGTCTGATATATTTTTATACGCAGCCGAAATTCACTGCTGGGGACGGCAAATACTCATATCTCAACGACAACGTCTTTATCGGGCGCGGGTTGTACCAGGGTACCAAGCTGATCATTCGCTTTTATCAGATCGTTCAATGAATCACAGCTGCAAAAATTAACGACGAGGCCGGCTTTGTTCGCAAGTCGAGTTGCGTAATTCTGCTAAAACGTTGAAGCTGATGCAGCCGTACAAAAAAAATCAATATAGGGTAGGGGGAAACATGAAACCGTATTGCAAGTTGTCGTCTGTTACTCATTTGCTGGCATCACTTGCAGCGAGCGCTGCCATTGGCTTGACGCCGTCCGCGTTCGCCGATGGAACTGTGCCCAACCCCACTGTCACCGCCATTGCCTACGACGCGGGATTGAAGCACCACCCCTTCATGTCCACCTCGCTCAATTTGGCCGCGATGGGGTACGTCGAAAACGAGTACCAGATGACCGGCATCGCCAATATTTACGCTGAAGACGGTAAATGGGACCGCGACGGTCAGTGGGGCACCAAGGTCGCGCAGGCGGACGTGCCTTACACCACGCGTATGTTGGTAAGGCGCCCAGCTGACCCGGCGAAGTTCAATGGCACCGTGGTGGTTGAATGGCTCAACGTCACCGCGCAGATGGATACGGATCCGATTTGGGGCCAGGGCCATACCGAGCTGCTACGCGATGGTTATGCGTGGATCGGCATCAGCGCGCAGACCGCTGGCGTCAAGCAGCTCAAGTACTGGGATGCACAGCGCTACGACGCACTCAATCTCAGTGACGACAGCCTGTCCTACGACATCTTTTCGCAAGCGGCCCAGGCGGTGCGTTCTCAGGCCGCATTGGTGCTGGGCGGCCTGCCGTTCAAGAATCTGATCGGAGGCGGTGAATCGCAATCCGCGTTTTTTATGGTCACCTACGTCAATGCCCTCCAAGCATCTGCGGCTCAGGTCTACGATGGCATCCTGATCTACTCGCGCTTCAATAACGGCGCGCCGATTGCGAAAGGTGGACCGGCGGCCCCCTATGTGGCGTACATCCGTTCCGACAATGCGATTAAGGTGATGCAGCTCGAGACCGAGCAGGACGTCGGGATGTTCAATTTCAGCGCGTCGCAGCAGGCGGACACGGATCATCTCCGTACTTGGGAAACGGCGGGCACGTCGCACTACGACGCCTACGGCACCACCGCGCAGCTGCCACAAGAGCAGCGTGATTTACCGACCCTGGCAAACGTTCCCATCGGCTGCAAGAACCCGGAAAATCAGCTGCCGTTCCACTATGTGTTTAACTCTGCAGTCGTGGCGTTCACCAGTTGGATCAATTCGGGACAGGCTCCGCCGCACGCGCCGCACATCCAACTCTCGTTTGGCGGCAACATCGTTCGTGACCAATACGGTAATGCCAAGGGCGGCATCCGCTTGCCGGAAATGGAAGCGCCAACCGCGGTTAACAATTACGACAATGGTGCTGGCCACGGCGGCGCTCTCTCCGCGTTCGCTTGCATCTTTCTAGGCAATAGCGCTCCGTTTGATCCTGCGACCGTGGCTGCACTGTATCCGACTCATCACGATTACGTGTCGAAAATCACACGCGCGGCAAATGCTGCGCTCAACGCGGGCTTCCTATTGCAGCCGGATTACGACGAGGCGGTGGCCAGTGCCAAGAGCGCCAATGTTCCGGAATAGAGTTTTCAGGCGCTGAAATTCGACAATCTATTTCCCTGCGGCGACTCCAGAGCGTGTTATGCCCTTCTGTGATCGCTGCGACGGCCCCAAAGCGGGCGCAGCGCAAGGAATGGGCGACGCAGCGTACTTGACGTACGTAAGGAGCCCATGACGCGGTGATGCGCCCGCTTTGGGGCCGTCCCTTCGGGTTGCGCCCAAAAGGGTGCCCGCCGGCGTTGCGGGCCTTGGACATGGAACCACCATGCCTTGCGGCCCGCGCCTGAAGGCCCCGCCACGGTGCCGCGTAGCGTGGGTGCGGGCGGGGCCGCTCCGGCGCCCTTTTGGGCAGCAACGCAACGATCACAGAAGTGCATAACACACGCTCTAAGCCCGCCAGGGAGACGGCCCGTTCGTATACTCCCGCGCACGGTGCTGGTGTAGGTCTGCGCGATCTGTAGACAGTGTGTTCAATTTTCCGGCGCAGACGACTCTCCGAAGCTATACCGCGCGGGGACGTTTATATATGTTCACTTCGTGAAAATACTTATATACAATAATTAAAAATTGCGTGTGTAACAGAGGAGTGGAGAGCATGACGACGACAATAAACAACCGCACATTGCGGCTTCGCAGCGTCAAGAACGTCATTGTGACCGGAACACACCAGTGCGATTCAATAGCGGCATAGAGGACGCTTACAATGGGCAGCGCGCGAAATCGTTCACAGTGGAGCGGACTGTTGCTGGGAGCGCTGATCGCGCCGACGGTGTGGAGTTACAGCCCATATGGACCGGTGCCTGGCCCCCTCAAGACTCCTGAAGCACAACTGTGGACGCGTCAGGATGTGGACGCCGTGGTCGATGTGAGCTACGTGACCATCGATGGCTATGAGCCGGTCAGCAACTATGGCGCGCCGGCGGCGTGCGATAAGGTCAGCTTCCTGCGCTTCCGCAACAAGGCGGCCGACGGCAATCCGGAACATGCCGACGCCGACCTGCTCATGGTTCCCGGCGTTCTGGAGGGTGCCAACGGCTTTGATTTCATCGGACGTCAGCTCGTCTATATCACCGGCAAGGAGTATGGGAAGAATCTGGAGGTGTGGGCGATGGACCGCCGCGCCAACTGCCTGGAGGATTTGACCGGGCTGCACGCTGCCGAGCAAACCTCCACCGCAGAGCAGGCACAAAACATTCTCACCGGCTATTACTATTTCCACAAACCCGTCGACGGAAAAACCTTTGCCGGATTTCTGACCAGCAAGCAGCTGCCGTTTCTCTACTACTTCGGCATGCGCCAGACCACGCAGGACATGTTCGCCATCATTCGGCGCATGGTCCCGGACGCGGATGTCAGGAAGAAAAAAGTGTTTGTCGGTGGGCACTCGCTGGGCGGCATACACACGTCCGCGTTTCTGTCGTGGAACCTCATGGGCGACGCCAGCCAGACCGCCTATGCCGGCTACAACTGGTGCGCCGGCGCATTCGGCTTCGACACGACCATCGGTCCGCTCGCCACTTCGACCAACGGGTTTCTGCCGCCGCCGCCGAGCGAGGAGGGCTATCAGAAGGAACTGAGCCTGATCGAGAGCGGCAAGATCGAAAGGGAGGTTTACGTGCCAGGACTGCTGGGCCCGGAGGTCATCGCACTGCCGCAGGCCGCCGCCGTGCTCGCTGAGCGTGATCCAGACGGGGAAAGCACGGTGCTGGCGCAGATTCCACATTCGCCGGAACTCAACGGAATCCTTGGATTTCTCAACGTGCGCCATCTCGACGCAGTCACCAAGCCGCCGGTGTTCGAGGATTTCCGCTACACAAAGCAAGCGCTTGTCGGCTTGATCTTCGACGACAACTTCTCGCCTCTATCGCTTCTTCAGGCGGGACTTGGTTTCCTGCACGGCGGCTCCGTGGTGAAGAAACTGCCGCTGGTGGAAACAGTCTCCGGCACTCAGGGCGAAATCGGTGCGCTGCTCACCGAGCTGCTGGGCACGCAGCCGCACTACGTCGCCGCCAATGCCGGCCCCAACATTCGACATCTCGGGCAAGGCCCGCTCTACCACTGGGCGCGGCGCGACGAGATCGGGTCGCTGTCTGAACCCGACTACACCGATACCACGGGCTTGGTGCGCTTTACCTATCTCGGCAACGAACCCAGTGACATCCGCGATTTCACCACCGCGCTGCACGAAGGTCCGACCAACCTCACGGAATGGTATTTCCCGATGCGCCTGCTGGTCGATTCCATGGCCGTTGCCGGCGACTACGCGACTAAATACGGATTGGATATCGACTACCCGGACGGTCCGACTGCGGTGCCCTCGCTGCTGATGGTCGGCGACCAGGGACTGACCGGCTATAAGATCGGCGATCCACCAGCATTTCCGCAGCAACAGCTCATCGTCGCGCCGGGTTTTACGCATTTGGATCCGATGTTCGAAGCCGTCAATTCGCCTTCACAGAACGACTATGTCATGCGGCCATTGATCCAGTTCGTGCTGGCGCATGCGCACTAGGGCGGGTCGTCAAATACATTGATCGCTGCGAGGTGACGCCGACTGAGTAGTTTGAGCTATGCCCTCATACTCCGTCTCACCTGCGACTGCACCGGCATACGTCGATCCGGTCCGCGACGGCGGTCCCGTCCGACCGATGCCGGAGGCTGCGCCACTATCTGCCCATAGGGATGACGCCTGTCTTCCTGACGGCGATCCTCGAAATGCTCGTATTTGCAATTGCAGGCCTTGGCGCTACATTCCTGTAATGGAAGCCGAGGTGCCTCTCTCGAAAGAAACCTTCGGTTTTTGAGCGTCTTGACGACACTGCAGGCGCCGCTTTTATAACGTAACTCGACGCAGTGATACGGATTGGCACCTTCAGATTTTTCTGGAACGGCCCGATGGTTTTGCGAGGTACTGTGCCACCACCATATCGCTATCGCGAGCGCCATAAAAAGAAACGCAATTGCCGGTCCGCTGGCCATATGAAGTCCTAGTTGAGTCAAGCCGGAAAAAGAAGCTGCTGCTGAAACTGAACAACGATAATTTTATGACTTGCCGATCTGTTTTCAGTTCCGTTCGGATTGTGTCAGCATCGCGATCACAGGATCTTAAGGCTGCACTCGATCACTCCTTTGAAGGTCAGAGCGCGGATTTTCTACCCATCCGCAGTGAGCATGCAAGAGCAGGTGGGGAAGGGGCTGGATTCCTGATGTTTCGCGCGTGCCGCGTGACCGCGCTTTGCGGTCAGATCATCCGTAACGGTTCTCGACGCCCGCCAGGCGGTGCACGAACATATGGTCGAGCAGCAGCACCTGATCATTGAAGTAGCGGGCTTCGAAGTCCTTTGTTACCGATACGCTCGTAAATCAGCATCGACGCGTGCTCGGCAAGCGTCGATGTAAGTCTTGGGATACTTTTTCATGCCGAGCACGGTGTTCTTGCTTTTTGTGAGTTGGATTTCGAAGCGTTCGGAAACAAAGTTTCTTTTATGGATGTCTCAGATAGTGCCGCACTGATCGCGAGCGCTTTCCCGGCCGGTCCATCCGTGCCCCCAACTCCGTGAATCGAGAGTGACGATGCCGAAATTTTGTTTCGATTCATCCCTGCATCCCTTCTCCTGACAATTTTTGATGTGGGCTGTCGATTTGCTCTCCGCTCATTCGACTAACAGAAGTACAGTTTGATTCTAAACACAAACCGAACGAGGTTCGTCATGTCTAGTAACACCGTCCGTCTGCATCGCGTGCTGCGCGCAAAGCCCGAGAAGATTTATCGTGCCTTTCTCGATGCCGAAGCCGTTGCCCGGTGGCTGCCGCCAAACGGCTTCACCTGCAAGGTTGACCAACTCGATCCCAAGGTCGGTGGCAAGTTCAGGATGTCGTTCCGTAACTTCAGCACCGGCAATGGGCATTCCTTCGGCGGCACTTATCTGGAACTCGTGTCAGGCGAACGCATCCGTTACACGGACAAGTTCGATGATGCGAAGTTGCCGGGGGAAATGGTGACCGCTATTGCTCTACGTGCGGTCAGCTGTGGCACGGAGCTGAATGTTGTGCAGGAAGGCATACCCGAAATGATTCCTACCGAACTCTGTTACCTGGGCTGGCAGGAATCTCTGGACCATCTGGCGCGGCTCGTTGAGCCTGAAATTCCGGATTGATTGGGAGGTAATACCCATGAGTGAAGCGAGCACCAAAAATCCTGTAGGTTGGTTCGAGATATATGTGCAAGACATACGGCGGGCCAAGACGTTCTACGAATCTGTGCTGGGCCTGCAGTTTACGAGGCTGGAAAATCCCGGGCTCACGCCGGACATGGAACTATGGGCATTTCCCATGCAGCAGCCTGGCTACGGCGCAACGGGCGCGCTCGTAAAGATGCCGGGCTTTGCTTCCGGCGCCAACAGCGTACTTATTTACTTCAGCTGTGCCGATTGCGCTGTCGAGGCCGCGAAAGCGGTGAAGGCTGGTGGGCGCATGGAGCAGAACAAAAAGTCCATCGGTCAATACGGCCACATCGCGCTCGTTTATGACACCGAAGGCAACATCATTGGCCTGCATTCGATGAAGTGAGTAATGGCATGCGTCATTGCGCACGCATCATTTCCGCGCAGGCGAGAATTTGAGGATCTTCGTTCGAGCCGGGCGAAGCCAAATATCACTTGGCTCCGCCCGGCACGATGATCAATAACTCCCGGTTTCAGTTGGATAGCACGGACACGAAGTCGATGTTCAATGGAGTGAGAACGGTGTCGATCAGTGGCTCCAGTACGGTTTCGGTGCCGCCTTGAAAACCCAATACGGTCAAGCCTGGAGCTGAGGTATTGATCTGACCCAGCCATAGGTTGCCGTTTGGATCGACTGCGATGGGGCCGAGCTCCAGATTCTGAAAGTTGCTGACCGGCACTGGCGTGTCGGGACTGCCAGGATTGAAGCGATATAGGGATTGGGTACCGCCAAAGCCGGTGCTGCCGATAAAGTAGCCGCGATCACCAGCGGCAACGGTCACATCGGCGAAGGTCCCATAGGGATGGCTATTGCTGTCGCCATCGTCGAGCAGCAGTGTCGTGCCGTAGCTATTGTCCGGGTCAATACTGACTACACCGCCGTCATACTGCTGATTGAAGCTGCCGTCGTAACCGCCGTCTGCAGCCACCAATATGGCATTGCTATCCGGAACGGAGACCAGGCGGTAGGGGTCGCGGAGCGGCAATTCGATGCCGTTGAGGCCAGAGCTATTCGCACCGGTCGAGATTTCGATATCGGTTGCCGTGTCGATGACCGCGACATAGCCGTTTTGGGTCGCCGCGAAACTGCTGTCCAGTCGCTGCATTGCCACGTAGAGCTTGCCGTTCTTGATCAGGCCCGCGCTCATTTCCGGCACACCATCCGCATCATATTGCGACAGGTCAATTTCGCCGATCTTGAAGGCGGCTTCGGTAGTGGCTGATGGATTGACGATCCACAGCTTGCCGGAGCCGTAGCGGATCAAATAACCCTTGGTTTCGCTGGCGATGATCAGATCGCGCGGATTGCTGTCTTCCGTGCTGGAATCATTCGTCGAATACGTGTAAGTCGGCGTCGCCGGCGTAGCGGCATCGTAACGTTGGATCTGGTCGGTTCCGAAACGCTTGATCAGGAAATAGTGATCTCCGTCACCGCGCACCGCGATGTCCGAAATCGTCGCGTCCAGACCGTTCTGCGCCGCGTAGGGTGCAATAGTGTTGGCCAGGGAAACCGCGCCGCTGCTGAAATCCGGCGCAGCCGTTGCTACAACCGCGGAAATATTGAGAGTCGAACCCCCTGAGCCATTCGAACCGTTGGAGTCGGGATTCGAATTATTCGAATCGTTGCTGTTGCTGCAAGCCGCCAGCATCAGGGCTGGCAGGATCAGCAGGTACGGTTTGATTTCCATCGGTAACTCCTGGGGTTGGTGAAACGGATGCGGGTTCGATCGCTTGGGATGATTGCCGCGCGGCAGATCCAGGCCCCGTCGATTCCGTATTGGGATAGTTCAGGGACAACAGGATCCGGCGGCCCGGCGTGGGAAAGCCGTTGTATTGTTCAATGTTGGAATCCGTAAGGTTCAGAGCCTGCAGCGACCAGCCGACCTTGTGGATCGCGCCCCTTATACCGGCATCCTGACGCCGCATGGTGGGTGCCTTGAGGAGATTGGGGCTGTCGTAATACTCGCCGTCTTCGAACCGGTACGCATAGTAAAAGACGATCTGGTGCCAGCTGTGCTCGATGCGCGCATTGAGCTGCGTATCGAATCGGCCCGGCAGTTGTTTGCCATGGGTTGCCCGCACATCGCTAAGATCCTCGGTGTGTTGCCAGGTACCACCAAGCTGCCATCCCCATCCGGCGAACGTGCCGGCATTGTCCAGTTCCGCTCCGTAGATCAGGCCGCGGCTGGTGTTGACTGAGTGACCAATGCCTTGCGCATTGAAGGTCGGGCTGATGGGGTCGTGCAGGTCCTGCCCGAAAAACGTCAGTTCCACTCGCTGAATCTGCTCGCCGGGACTGCAATGACCGCCGATGTCCGCGTAGTTCGCGCTCTCCGGTTGCAGCGCAGGATTACCGATGAAGAGACCACGATCGCCATAGTGCTCGAAGAATGTCGGCAGGCGTTCGCGACGGCCCAGGTTGGTTGCCGCGAGGCAGCGACTGAATCGCTGGCTCATTCCGACCGCTGGCTCGACGAGTATGTAATTCTCGTTATTGCCATCCGACCCGTCATGCGACCAACCCGTCTGCAGGCTGGCGTTATAGCGGCGCGCGCCGCCGATCTGCGTGGCGATACCATTGTCGATAATGAATCTTTGTGCGGAACTGGTCGGCACTTCGCCGATCTTGTCCTGGGCCGAGTAGCCGATGCGCTCGGCGCTTACTGTGTCCTGCAAGTGATCGTAGCGACGACCGATGCTCAGCAGCGTGCGCTGCGTATCCGACTGCGTGTCCTGTGCGCCGACTCCAAGCTGGCTGTCCGGATCGAGATAAGTTTCCCGCGTGAATCGATGCGATAGCGACGTCTGCCACGTGGCGCTTTGCGGACTGGCAAGTGACAGTGCATAGGACTGTGTATCGAGTTCGGTTCTTGTATTCGGCGCGTCTGAAATTGTCGGCAACCGTTGTACGTCGTCGACGACGTGCGCGGTCACGTCCAGCGGGCCGCGATAGCGAAACAGTCCGTAATACTGCCGGGTGCCATTGTTCTGACGTCGTTCCGTTTGCGTGCGATCAGGATCATTCGGATCGAACGGTTTGAACTTGTTGACGTACGGAAAATCGTTGTCGGCGGCCTGCGCACCAATCGCAATTTGGGTCGAACGACTCGGCTGCGCGGCGACATCAAGCTGTCGCTGACCGAAGCTGCCGATAGTGGCGGACCCGACGATGGGGGCGGCCAGCTCGCGACGACTACGCAAGTTGATCGTACCCGCGAGTCCGCTGCCAAGGCCGACGGGTACGCGGCCTTTGTAGACATCAACCTCGTCGAGCAAGAGCGGACTGACGAGCGAGAGCGAGGTGGCTTCGCCACCGCCGGTATCCAACGGCAAGCCATCGAGCAAAACGCGGACCTGACGACCGCTGCTGCCGCGCAAACTGGCTTCGCTGTAACTGCCCAGTCCGCCGGAAGTGCGCACCTGCACACCCGGCAAGGTCGCCAGCAATTCGGCCAGATCGCTTGGCCCCAGAGGCTCAACCGGTACGCGAATAACGACACCGCTATCCTGCAGTTCGGTGCGTTCGCCAACGACCGTAATCGGCCGCAGTTGGATCGGAGAATCGTCCGCACACGAAAAAACCGGCCACGCAGCCCCGAGGGCCATCGTCGCGCGAGCCAAGCTTCTATGAAATTCCCGAATCCCCACCACGAGCACTTCTCTAATCGCAGACAGCCCGTGGTCGGCGTGGCTTAGCCACACCCGCTAAGTCGCCCGCCGCGACCACGGAAAATGATTTGCAGGCCGGTCTCCGGACTCGCGGGCTTTGCCCTCGGCGCCTTCCCGGATCATCGCGATCCAGTGGCTGTTTGCCGGAGCTTCCCACTCACCGTTGCGGGGGCAGTGTTCGATTTGAACGAACTTCCCGTTTCACCTTCCGGCCGACGCAGCCTTCAGGCACCTGCTACGAACATTCTAAACTGAATCTGCTTGGACTGTCGCGGTCAGCAGATTTCAATTGCAGATGCAGTATCTGCACAAAGCCAATGGAGATAGCCGCGTAAGCGCTCCGGAAATCATTCTTCTTTCGATGGGTTTCGTGTTCTACACACCGCAGATCCCGCTCAAGCCTGCGGCAAGGGGCGCCGATAAAAAGCCGATAAGGAATTGACCAAATGGCTCGCCCGAACGGCGCAGGCGATTGTCGATCAGCCCCCGCAGAGGGCGCGGTATCGTGGAGGCTTGTTCGGCTGGGTTTAGGTGTTCTTTTCTGCCCGGCGGTGTTATCGGAAGATGAGTTCCGCGAAGACCACTCAGGGACGCAGCACCCAGCCGCCATCGACGTGGAATACCTGGCCGGTGATCCAGTCACCCGCCGCGGAGCACAGCAGCAGCAACGTACCGACCAGCTCATCGGGTGCGCCGCGCACACGCATGGCGACGCTGGCTTCGAGGAATTTGATGAATGGCGAATCGTCCGGTGTCAGCATGCGTCCGGCGTCGCTGGTCGTGTTGCCGGGCGCGATCGCATTGACGTTGATCTTTTCGCGTCCGAGCTGGCGCGCCAGTGTCGTCGTCAGCCCGACCAGCGCCAGCTTGCTGACGCCGTAAACCGAGACCGCCGGAAAGGCGCCGCCCGAAACCTGGTTGATGATCTTGCCGCCGCCGCGCTTGCGCATCAGTGGCACAATCGCCCTGGCACAGTTCAGTGCGCCGGTCAGGTTGACGTTCAGGATGCGGTTCCAGTCTTCGAGCGGTATGTCGATCGCCGTGGCATGGACCAGCTCCGCCATCAGCGCCGCGTTGTTGACCAGGATGTCGACCCCGTCGAACGCATCCGTCGCGGCCTTGGCCATTGCGGCTACCGAATCGGGATTGGTGATGTCGACACCGACGGCGATCGCCTTGCCGCCGGTTGAAACGATTTCATCGCAGACCCGCTTGGCGCCGTCGGCATTTAGATCGGCGACCACCACGGACGCCCCCGCATTGGCCAAGCCGAGTGCATAAGCGCGTCCGATGCTGTTGCCGCGGCCGCCGGCGCCGGTAACGATGGCAACCTTGCCCGAAAGGCGGAACTGGTCGAGCGAAAAACTCATCAGTTTTCTCCTGCGTGTCGCAGCTGAGCGGCGTTTAGTATTTTTCAGTCAACAGGCGCTGCGACAGATAGAGCGGCCATCGCGCTCACTTCGTTTCTTTCAGCACCTGATCAATGAAGGGCATGGCAACGTCGCGGAACGCGGTGAATGAGTCATCCGTACCCAAGGCTTCTCCCAACAAGCCCAAATCCTTGGCCAGCAGTTTCGCGCCATGTGCGAAAGCCGAAGGCTGGGGCAATCGTGAATACACTTCGAATCCGTAGCTGCGACCACTGCTCACTTTCACCAGTTCGATCAGCGCGGCGCGGTCGAGCCTAAGCACAGAGCCGGCTGCGAGCGCGTGATGAGCCAGGGCGACATTCGCCGCCATCAGGGCGTTGTTGATGAGCTTCGCCATTTGCCCAGCGCCGACGCCGCCAAGACGCACGATGAATCCAGCGAAGGTTTCGAAGATCGGACGCGCAGCCGCCACGGCCTGCTCATCTCCGCCGACCATCACCGTCAGTGTTCCAGCTGTCGCGGCGGGCGCGCCGCCGCTGACCGGCGCATCGATGAGCGCGATATCTCGTGCAGCCGCTTGCTGCGCGAGCGTCACGCAAAGTTTGGACTGGACGGTGGAGTGAATCGCGATGCGGCTGCCCGGACGCATCGCCGGAATGAGTGCCTCGCAGACCTGCTGCACGCCGGCGTCGTCGACGACGCAGATGCCGACATGTTCCGACTGCTTGCCCAGCGCCGCAATATCCGGAGCAATCTCCGCCGTCGTGCCTGAAAACGGTTGCAGTGTCTCGGCGCGTCGCGCCCACAGTATCAGGGGATAACCAGCATCGATCATGCGGCGTGCCATCGGCGCGCCCTGACTGCCAAGGCCGAGAAAGCCGATCTTACCCATGCGAATGCACCTTCGTCGCTTCAGCCCGCAGTGATGCCGCGATCGATCGCGATACACGCGCCGTGATAGCTGCGTCCGGCGGGTGAGGCGAGAAATACCACCATATCCGCCACATCATCCACTTCCACCGTGCCGCGCAGACCGGAGAAACGTTTGATCAGTGTCATGTCGGCGCCTTCGGGAATTTTTATGGTGGCGGCGATGTTGGTCATCATCCCGCCGGGCGCGACCGCATTGAAGCGGATCGGCTTGTGCATGTACTCCATTGCCAGCGCCTTGGTCATCTGCGTCAGGGCCGCCTTGGTCGCACAGTATGCGACTGCATATGCTTCGCCGACGAAGGCGGCGGACGAAGTGATGTTGACCACCGCGCCTTGCGCTTTCAGTAGATGCGGGATGGCCGCCTGCATCAGGTAGAAGGGCGCATTCAAGTTCACCGCGATCGTCTTCTCGTAATCGACGGCACGCATCTCGTGCGCATTGCAAAAGACGATGATGCCGGCGACATTGCATAGCGCATCGAGCCGGCCGAATTCCTTGACCGCCACCGCGACCGCCGCGAGGCAGTTGTCGCGTACGGCAAGATCGGTGGCATGCACCAGCACGCGCACGCCGAGCGCGCGTAGCTGCTTCGCCGTCTCCTCCAACCCTGCGGCGTTGACGTCGACAATGCACACATCGGCGCCCGCCTGCGCCAGTTTCAGCGCGGTCGCATGCCCCAGTCCTGAAGCCGCGCCCGTCACCAATGCGGCTTTGCCCTTCATATCACTTGCTGTTGGCATACCTTCAATCTCCAGCTCAATGTCATTCGTAAGGAAGTCCTTTCGCGACGCGGTCGCTCATTTCGATCACGGCTTGCTGCATGACCGAAGCCTTTGGCCAGCCGCCGTGGATGGCGTACTGCAGCACAAACTCAAGCATCTCGTCGCGCGTCGCGTTGCCGCTCGCCATCGCGGAGTGGGTATGAGAACGGATCGGTGTTGTCGACGCGGAATCCGCCACGCAGGTGAGGGTGATCCAGCGGCGTGCGCGCTGATCCAGTCCCGGACGCATCCACATTTCCCCAAATACGAAATTGACGATGCCGCTTTCGAAATAGGCAGTGACCGGAGGCGGGCCGCCGAACATCATTACCGCCTTGAAATTGGCGCTGCCCTCGGCATGACGCACCTTGGGATCCCAAGGCTCTCCACGAATCGGAGCATAGGGTGCCGGCGGCAGACCTAGCGCCCCGGCCACGCAAGTGATCACCGCATCGAGCAGCGCGGCGCGCGACCAACCGCCGTACACGGCCAGGTGCAGCACCGCCTCGCGCAGCTCGCTTAGGCTGAGTTCGCGCAGCGTCAATGCACCACGGACGTAGCCGTCCAGCGTTGCGGCGGGCGCGCCGGAGCAGGCCGCACTGGAAATCGCGATCAGGAAGCGCGAGCGCCGATCCAACCCCGGCCGCGACCAGACTTCGGCGAACACATAGTCACGCCACGAGGCCTCGAATAGGGTGCGCGGCTCGGGTGCGGGCGTGGCCAGCAGTTCGGTCTGATAACGAACGCCGGTCTGCGTGCGCTCGACCGGATCGAGCAACGTGTGCGGCTCATCCACGAGCCGCGGGCTTGCACCCTCGTTGCGTTCGCCCGAATTCGTTCCCGATGCATTCGTCACTTCGCGGCCTGCAGATTCACCCACACATTTTTGACCTGCAGGAACTCGTGCAGGCCGTGCTCGCCGCCGAGCCGACCGTAGCCACTCTGCTTCATGCCGCCGAACGGTGCACAGGGTTGCATGCCTTCGCCAGATCCGTTGACCTGCACCATGCCGGCCTGCATCTGACTCGCCACATAATGGGCACGGCGCAGATTCTCGGTGTGGATATAAGCGCCCAAGCCGTACTTGGTGTCGTTAGCCAGCGCGATCGCTTCTTCTTCGGTATCGAATGGAGTGACCGCCAGCACCGGACCGAACACTTCGTGCTGTGCGAGTGCGCTGCTGTTGTCGACATCGGCGATAACGGTAAGCGGCAGGTAATAACCCGACGCATAATCGCCACCCATGCGCTCGCCGCCCATCACCAGGCGCGCGCCGTCGCGTTTCACTGCGCCTTCGATCGCGCCGAGAATGCGTTGCACCGCCGCTTCCGAAATGACTGGCCCCATGACTGTTGATGGATCGTAGGGATCACCCACTTTGATATGCGCAGCGATGGCCTGCAGCATCTTCAGATAGGTCTCATAGACCGGCCGTTCAACCAGCAGGCGCGTGCCATTGACGCAGCCTTGTCCACTCACACTGATGGCGCCGGAAAGACCGCGTCGCGCCGCTTGCTGCAGATCTGCGTCCGCGAACACGATCACCGCCGACTTGCCACCGAGTTCGAGTCCGCAAGGCTTCAGACTTTCGGCCGCGGTGCGCAGCACCTTCTTTGCTGTCGTGCCACTGCCGACGAATTGAATCTTGTCGATGCCCGGATGGCTGACGATTGCTTCGCCAGTTTCCGGACCGCCGACGAGCATGTTGACCACACCTGGTGGAAAACCTGCCTCCAGGAACAGCTCACCGAGGCGCATTACTGTGAAGGGCGCCAGCTCAGGCGCTTTTAACACCACGCAGTTGCCGGCGGCGAGGGCGGGCGTGATGACCATCGTTGCCGCGAATAAAGGTCCGTTCCACGGAATGATGGCGCCGACGACGCCATAGGGTTCATAGGCGACGTAATTGTGTGCGGGTCCGCTCCAGGTGCTGATGGTTTCGCCGTGAATCTTGTCGGCCCAACCCGCGAAGTAGCGGAACTTCTGCGCGGCATCGAGCACGATGAACGGAGTCATGAGTGTTGGAGAACCGTTCTCCAGAGTGGACAGCTCCGCCAATTCTTTCGAGTGCTGCTCGATCAGCGCCGCCATCTTCAGCATCAGGTCGCGACGCTTGTCGCCCGGCAGGCTACGCCACGCCGGAAAAGCGGTGCGTGCGGCTTGAACCGCCGCATCCACATCTTGAGGCCCTGCCAGGGTGAGTTCGCAGGTGGTTTGTCCGTTGGCAGGATAGATGTGTGGCTGCAGCTTGCCGGAGCCACGCTCCCTGCGCTGGTCGCCGACGATCAACGCGTGTCGCGGAAAAATATTCTTGCTGCGAATCTCAAAGCCCATTCTGATTTTCTCCTCGCGCAAAGTGCGAGTCGCGACGTTTTAGTAGTCGCGCTGGATGCCTGCGACGGGTTGTATTGAGACCAGCTTTATGCTGTTTCGCAAATCCCAATGCAAGATTAATAGGCGTTTATTTGCCGTGTCAATGCTGATCAATCTATTTAAATCGGACATTTATGCTAATAATATGCTTATTATTGAGTGAGCGACCGAATTCCATTTTGGGTTTTTTTTGCGCCTGTTTCCGGAAACTGAGTTCACTCTTCATCAGATTTAGTCTTGCGCAACAGCAACGACACCTGCCGCTGATAGCGCTCCGCTTCAAAACGCGCCAGCTCTTCGTCTTGTCGCAGGATCGCGTTGAGAATGCGTCGTTTGCCGGTTTTCCATGCCGCAACGCCCTCTTGGCCCCGAAAAACAACGACCATCGACTGCGCCTTGTACAACTGCTTGGTGACGCGCAGCAGGAGTTCAATGAGTGGCCGCGCCACGAACTTGAACAGCACATTGCGCAATTCATTTTCGAACGCCACGCGATCTTCCGGCGCATCGCATAGATCAATACGTTCGTTCAATGCGCTTATGACTTTCCGCAAGTCATCGTCCTTGCAGCGCGCTGCCGCAGGAATGATTTCGCAGTCCAGAAGCGTCGTTATTTCCAATGCGTCGCGATAATCGACACCATGCACGCGCATGTACGCTGCGAACGCGCGCTCCAACGCGGCTTCGTCCGGGCGTGTACCGTAATAGCCACCGCCGGGCCCGCGTCGCACCGCCAGCAATCCCTCATGCTCAAGAACGCGAGCCGCCTGCTGCACGGTAACAATGCCCACGCCGAGCAGCTGCGCCACTTCGTCGAGCGAACCGATCTGCGCGCCCGCCTCGCGCGCGAGGATCACGTCGCGCAGGTTGGCGGCAGTCTCCTGTACCAGATGACGCTTCTGCAATTTTGGGTTGCCCTTCGCCTTGACTGATCGCACCGTACCCTCGCTTGATTACGCCATCCACCATCCATATGCGATTTTGATCCTTTCCGGGTTGAAGCTGATTAAAGCGTTAATACTAGCTGTATTCAGTCGCGTTCTTGTGCGTATGGTGCTACTGCTTGCTTCTTCTTCCAGCTATGCCGCACCGCGATAGCCGATCGCATCAAGCGCTGCATCGATCACGGATGCATGAGACCTGGTTTCGAAAATAAGTCCTTTCTTCGATGTCATTTTTCCTTTCAAAGCTGGGTTGCTTCGTTCAAGCTGAAAAAAGTATTTACAGTCGATGGGGCCACGCTACTTCAAGTCGAGTAGGTCCGAATTCGAAGAGGAATCTGCATGCATTGGCTATCATGCGACAAGGTATTAGAAGGCGGGAAGACTAAATACGTCGAACTGATACTGTGACAGTGAAGATCTGCGGCGTCTCACCGAAAGCTTTGGAGGAGTCAAAGATGCTTGAAGGGCAACATTACCAGAACGGCTATATCACTCGTGATATTGGAAAGGCCATTGAGTCCTTCCGCACACGTGGCGGCGCGGAAAATGTCATTAGCTTTGAAGTGCCCTTCGAAGTGACGACCCCAAAAGGTCGGGGTACGGCGATCTCCAAGCTCGCCTTCATCTGGGTCAATAACCTGCAATATGAACTGATCCAGCCGGTATCCGGGCTCGTTGACATCTATAGAAACGAACTGCCCGACGACGGCGTGAAGCTCCATCACATCTGCATGCGCATCCCCGAATGGGACAGTTTTCGCGACAGGATCGAGCAGAGGGGCTATCCAGTGGTCCTTGAAGGTGGCGGCGACATGTTGAAATTTATTTATATCGACGCGCGTGATCTGGTGGGCCACTATCTCGAATATGTGTGGATGACGCCAGAACGCTGGACCGCGATGGGCGGAAAATGAATGGATCGCGAGCACTACATCCTCTTTCTAGGAATTGGCCATGATTCATTAACGGACGGGACGACGGGATAGCGTCTTCCGGCCACTTTTTTCGCCTGTCCTGCATTGAGCTTGAGGAGTCTTCCATGAGGGTGAATGCACTCGACCACGTCAATATCCGTACGCGTGATGTTGCCGCTTCGGCCCGCTTCTATACGCAGCTGCTTGGTCTCACCGCGAGAAACGGTCCGGCACCCCTTCCGCCGGAACAAGTCCAGTGGCTGTGCGACGCGGGTGGCCGGGCGATTATCCATTTGTTCCATTACGACTGCGAACCCGGCCCGACGGGACCTATCCACCATGTGGCTTTAGGTTGTTCGGGAAAGGTTGAAGTGATGGATCGCCTGAAGGCCGGCGGCGTGGATTTCTCCGTTCATGAGATTCCAGACGCTCCATTGACCCAAATATTCCTGAAGGACTTGAACGGGGTGCTGCTCGAGCTGAATTTTTCAGAGATTTAGCCCGGATGCGTCATGAGTATGTGACGATTGCGGGCTGAAGGGGCGTGGCGTAATTTTTCCGCGATGCGGCGATCGAAAGCAGTGCTTTTCGCGACTACGGGCGCAGCACCCCCAACCCCCATTG
>Ga0265334_10000044_pt1 | contig 93909 bp, 88 predicted proteins | sample 42023metaG_FD_192442 | JGI IMG/M metagenome (GOLD analysis project Ga0265334, IMG submission 192442) | Rhizosphere microbial communities from Carex aquatilis grown in University of Washington, Seatle, WA, United States - 4-20-23 metaG | ecosystem: Host-associated > Plants > Roots > Rhizosphere...
TGCACTTCGACCTGCACCGGATCAGCGGCAAGCCCGTTCTGCGCGCGTGAAAGGATCGTGGCAAGTTGTTGCATGGAATCCCGCTGGCAGCCCATCGAACATGGTAGCTCGTTATATAAGTTACGGAGCGCGAGGCGAAAATCGGCCACACCCAAGGAGAATATCGGGCCCCGATGCACGCCAGAAAAATTCAAAAGATGGAAAAATCGAAGAAAACTGGATCCAGGAATCAGCTGGCATTCCGCGATATTCCGGCTGCGGTTCTCTGTTCTAATGCGCCGAGCCGCTTCTCGAGTTCGACGAGCCGCTTCTGCGTCCGCGCCAGAAGTTCGGCCTGAACCTCAAAGCGTTCGCGGCTAACCAGATCGAGTCGTTCAAGATTTCCGCGCAGAACCGCGCGAAAGTTTTCTTCTAGTTCGCCGCGTAGACCGGCGACGCTTGCGGGTACGGCACGGACCAACCGCGCCGCGAGATCTTCCAGCAGCCTCGAATCGGACATTGGACTATTCCTGAGCGGTGCTCAGTTTAGCCGGTTCGCGCCCCGTTTCGACAGCCATCTTTCAAGTAATTGTGGATGGCACATTACGTGCATTAGTCCACGAACCTGCGAGGGGCGAATCCATGCCCACGTAGCCTGGGGCGACAAATTCCGCTTCGATTCAAGGAGTTAATACGATGAAACTGATCACAGCCATCATCAAGCCATTCAAGCTTGACGAGGTGCGTGAAGCCCTTTCCGAGATTGGTGTTGCCGGCATTACGGTCACGGAAGTTAAGGGCTTTGGCCGACAAAAGGGCCACACTGAACTGTACCGCGGCGCGGAGTACGTCGTGGATTTTCTGCCAAAGGTGAAAATCGAGGTGGCGGTCGACGACGACAAGGTGGATGGCGCCGTCGAGGCGATCACCAAGGCTGCCCACACTGGCAAGATCGGCGACGGTAAGGTGTTCATTACCACGCTGGAACAAGCAATTCGAATCCGTACCGGTGAAACCGGAAAAGACGCACTGTAAGGAGTTAATTTGATGACTTCCCTCGCGAGTTTGTCCCGCGCGCTGTTGTTTGCGGCTTGCGCCGCAGTGAGTGGTGTGGCCGTTGCTGATGCCACGCCGTCAGCGCCTCCCGCAGCTTCGACCGTGGCTGCCCCACCGGCGGCATCCACAGTTGCGGCGCCTGCCGCCGCCGCAGCGGCCGCGCCAGCGCCCAAATGCGGCGACAAGGGCTTTGAATGTAATAAGGGCGACGTGTCGTGGATGATGGTTTCGACCGCGTTCGTGCTGTTCATGACGGTGCCGGGATTGGCACTGTTCTATATGGGCATGGTGCGCACCAAGAATGCGCTGTCCACGACGATGCAGAGCTTTTCCATATTCTGTGTTGTCGCGGTGCTCTGGGTGCTCTACGGATACAGCGTGGCATTCACCGCTGGCAACCCGTTTTTCGGTTCATTCGACAAGCTGTTCATGAAAGGCGATGACCCGACCACGGCCGTGGCGGCCACGTTCAGCAAGGGAATCTATCTGCCCGACTATGTGTACTGCATGTTCCAGCTGACGTTCGCGGCGATTACCGTTGCGCTGATCTGCGGTGGCTACGCCGAGCGCTTCAAGTTCTCTGCGATGATCATCTTCAGCATTCTGTGGTTCACGTTTGCCTACCTGCCGGTCGCACACATGGTGTGGTACTGGGACGGTCCGGATGCCTATACCGACGCGAAAGCCGGCGATATCGCTAATAGCCATGCCGGGTTCATCTTCCAGAAAGGTGCGCTCGACTTCGCAGGCGGTACAGTCGTCCACATCAACTCCGGTATTGCCGCGTTGGTCGCCGCGATCATGCTCGGCAAGCGTAGCGGGCTGGGCAAGACTCACATGGCGCCGCACAGCGTCACCATGACCGCAATCGGTACCGGCATGCTGTGGATGGGCTGGTTTGGCTTCAACGCCGGTTCCGCGCTGGAAGCAACGGGTGCTGCCGGCTTGGCGTTTTTCAACACGCTATTCGGTACCGCGGTTGCCGGGTGTGCCTGGGCGATCACCGAATGGCTGCTGAAAGGCAAACCCAGTTTGCTCGGTGTCTGTTCGGGTATCGTTGCCGGACTGGTCGCGATTACTCCAGCCGCTGGATACGTGGGCCCGCTGGGAGCGCTGATCACCTGTGCGGTGGCGGGTGTGGTCTGCTTGATCGCATCGACCAAGGTCAAGGCAATGTTGGGCTACGATGATGCGCTCGATACCTTCGGCGTGCACTGTGTCGGCGGCATTATCGGTTCGCTCGGCACCGGTATCTTCGTCAATCCGGCGTTCGGTGGCACCGGTGTGTACGACTATGTCGCCAACAAGGTGGCAGACTTCGATGCCAAGGCGCAGATCATCTCGCAGCTTTGGGACATCGGCATCACTCTGGCTTGGTCGGGTTCGGTCGCCTTCGTGATCTTGCTGGTCCTCAAATTCACGATCGGCATCCGTGCCAGCGATGACGCACAGGAAGAGGGTCTGGATCTCGCCGATCATGGCGAAAAGGCCTACAACTACTGAGTTCACGGTTTCCCCGCTCTCCCGGGGAGGTTGAAGTTGGGGGCGAATCCGCAAGGGTTCGCCCCTTTTTCTTTTCCGATCCAGAATAAGCCGTGTAGACTGAAAGGCGATTAAATCTGTTCAGGAGCTGTAACGTGAAGATGCTCATTGCCGTCATTAAGCCATTCAAACTCGACGCCGTACGCGAAGCGCTCGCAGAGGTTGGCGTACAAGGCATGACCGTGACGGAGGTTCGAGGCTTTGGTCGCCAGAAGGGACATACGGAGCTATACCGGGGCGCCGAGTACACCGTGGATCTGCTGCCCAAGATCAAACTCGAAGTCGCCCTGCCGGAAGATATAGTTGAGAAGGCCGTCGATGCCATCATGAAGTCGGCCAAGACCGGACAGATCGGCGACGGCAAGATTTTCGTTTATGACCTTGGGCAGACGGTGCGAATCCGTACCGGCGAAACCGGTGCTGGAGCAATCTGAGGAACGGATTTTCAGTAAACATGGCGGGCGCCGCCGCCGTTGATGATGCTGATCCGCCGCGCTGGTCGCCGGTCCAATGTGCGCAGGTGCGTGTTTCCGGTAAACGCCCTAGACTCTTTTAAAACTGCGGGGGAGCGATCTTATGCGTTTTATCACTGTTTTTGGCATTGCAGCCCTCGCCATGGCGCTGGCCAATATTGCCAATGCGGGCACGGTTTATCGCTGGGTAGACAAGCAAGGGAACGCCCACTACACCGATCAGCTGCCTGCTGACATATCAGCGGCTCCAGTCACCGTCAATGCGCCGCCGGCTTCTACGGACGCATCTGCGTCAAGCGCGGCCGCGAAGAATGCAGCGGCAGCCAAGACTGATAATTCAGATGAGTGCCAGAAGGCGAAAGACAAGCTGGTGACTTACAAGGCGGCAGCCAAGATCTCAGAGACCGACGCGCTCGGAAATACCCGCGAATATTCTGATGAAGACCGGCAGAAGCTGATCGATCTCACCTCGCAAAAGATCAAAAGCGCTTGCGGCGAACAATAAAAAGCGTCTGCCGATTGCTCCTGGACAACCGTCCTCTGAACCGACGCGCTATCCGCCACTCAAGGCTTCGCGAATGAAGGTCGGCAGCGCGAATGCCGCGCGATGCGTGTCGGCGTTATAGAACTTCGCTTGGAGTGCGCCAATCGCCTTGGCATCCAGCCGCTCGACGAGCGCGCCGGCTGTTTTCTGCGCAAAAGATGCCGACCACCAGCCTGACGGGTAAATGATCTGCGGGAAATGCAGCAGCCGCGTTTGCGCAAAGCCGGCGTCGCGCATGGCCTGATGCATCGCTTTGATCAGATCGAGATGCAGCAGAGGCGATTCCGACTGTTGTACCAGCAGTCCGCCAGGCCGCAGCGCGCGCAGGCAATCGACATAGAATTTCTTGCCGAAGAGGCCTTCCGCCGGTCCGACCGGATCGGTGGAGTCGATGATAATGATGTCCAGGCTTGCCGGTGCCGCGTTCTTCATCCACGCGATACCGTCGCCGAAATACAGCGATGCGCGCGGATCGCTGTTGGCCGTGCACAGTTCCGGAAAGTATTGTTCTGACAGCCGTGTCACACGCTCGTCGATTTCGACCTGTGTCGCGCGTTTCACTTGCGGGTGTCGCAGCACTTCACGCAGCGTGCCGCAATCGCCGCCGCCGACAATGACCACATCGCGCGGATCCGGATGCGAATTCAGCGCCGGGTGTGACATCATCTCGTGGTACAGAAAATTCTCGCGCGTGGACACCATCGTGCAGCCGTCGATGACCATCAGGTAACCGAAGGTTTGCGTCTCGTAGATCTCGATGCTCTGGTACGGCGACTTCTCGGCATGTACGCGCCGGCCAAGCTTGAGCGAAAATGCGGTCCCTGTCTTGTCGATCGCTTCGGTGAACCAAGTGTTGTCCAGTGACATGTCGCACTCCAAAAATTTGCGCGGAGTATACGTGGCTGTGAACGCAAATGAATGACAGCCTGACAATCGCACCGTGGACCGTCGCAGATGCGGCGGACCTGTACAACGTCGCGCAGTGGGGCGAAGGCTATTTCGAGATCGCCGACAGCGGGCACGTCGTCGTACGGCCGCAGGGACCGAAGTCGCGTGTGACCATCGATCTGCACGATCTCGCGCGGCAGTTGTCGCGCGAAGGTCTGGAACTGCCGGTGCTGCTGCGTTTCACCGATATTCTGCGCAACCGCGTCGATGCGTTGACCGGTGCATTCGCGACAGTGATCGATGAGCTCGGCTACCAGGGCCGCTATACCGCCGTCTACCCGATCAAGGTCAACCAGCAGCGCGACGTCGTCGAAGCCATCGTCCGCCATGGCGGTGCGCATGTCGGTATCGAAGCCGGCAGCAAGCCCGAGCTCGCCGCGGTGCTCGGTCTGGCGCCGTCCGGGGGCACCATCGTCTGCAATGGATACAAGGATCGCGCTTATATCCGCCGTGCGCTGATCGGGCAGAAACTCGGCCACAACGTCTACATCGTCGTCGAGAAGCTCTCCGAATTGCCGTTGGTGATCGAAGAGGCGAAGAATCTGGATGTAGCACCGCTGCTTGGCTTGCGCGTGCGGCTCGCGTCAAACTCCACCAGCACGCAACAAAACACCGGCGGTGAGAAATCCAAATTCGGGCTCGCTGCACCGCAGATGCTGGAAGCGGTCGAAATACTGCGTGCCGCCGGCCACCTTGATGCGGTGCGCATGCTGCATTTCCATCTTGGCTCGCAGGTTGCCGCCGTGCAGGACATCGCACGCGGCCTGCGCGAAGCGGCCCGTTTTTATATCGAACTGCGTCGGCTCGGCGCGCCGGTTGATGTCGTCGATGTCGGCGGCGGACTCGGTGTGGATTACGAAGGTACACGCTCGCGCAGCCATTGTTCCATGAACTATGGGTTGCGCGAGTACGCACGCAATATCCTGCGCACCTTGCAGGACGCCTGCGCGCAGAGCGGCGAGCCGGTGCCGGACGTGATTTCCGAATCCGGCCGCGCACTGACTGCGCACCACGCCGTATTGATGACGTCAGTCATCGATCAGGAACTTGCTCCGGAAATGGTTCCGGAGGCGCCAAATGCCGATGCGCCGAGTTCACTTCATGAACTTTACGCGCTGATCGACGACCGCAGCGACGGACCGATCGAGTGCCTGCATGATGCGGCGACGTTTCTTGCCGAGGCACAAGCGCATTACACGCACGGTACGCTCAGCCTCGCGCAGCGCGCCTACGCCGAGCGTGCTTATTATGCGGTGGCGCGCCGCGTGCTGCCGCTGCTCGATCCGACAATTCGCGCCGAGCGCGAAGCCATCGATGAATTGCGCGAGAAGCTCGCCGCCAAATATTTCTGCAATTTTTCCGTGTTTCAGTCGATACCCGATGCCTGGGCAATCGATCAGGTGTTCCCAATCCTGCCGCTCCATCGGTTGACTGAACGTCCCGACGTGCGCGCGCGCCTGTGCGATCTGACCTGTGATTCCGACGGCCGCCTCGATCACTACGTCGATCGCGAAGGCGTGATGACGACGTTGGCGATGCATCGCATCGTCGTGGGTGAGGAATACCTGGTTGGCTTCTTCATGGTCGGTGCTTATCAGGAAATTCTCGGCGACATGCACAATCTGTTCGGCGATACCAACGCTGTCAACGTCGTCGTCGAGGGCGATTCATGGAAACTGCAAGGCGCCGAACACGGCGACCGTACCGACGAACTGCTGCGCTATGTTCATCTCGCGCCGGAGGAACTCGCGCAGAGCTATCGGCGCAAGTTTGCGGCGACGAATCTGCCGGCAGCGGAGCGATCGGCTCTGCTCGCCGAGCTGGAAGCGGGACTGGCAGGCTATACCTATCTGTCGTAGTCCGTCAGAAAAAAATCTCATGTTGCTTGGTTCCGCCACCGATGAAGATCGCTACTGCGCTTTCAATATTGAGATGTAGCCTGAGCCTGAGCAGCCGCTCTGACTGAGTATCGGCAGGCCCGCGTACCAGAGATTAGAGAACAAAGTCAGCACATATACATCGCTCTTGCCATTGCCGTCGTAGTCGCCGATCGCGAATGCGGGGCTGTTGCCGCCGCCGGCTGCTTCTGTGCCGCCCCCGCCTTTGGCGGAATACGCGATGGGGGTTCCAAATCCGCCGCTACCGTTACCCGGGAAAACGGCGATGGGAGTGAACCAGCGGCGCGTCCAGAACACAGATGGCGGCGAAGGTGGCGGTTCCGTGGTCGATTGCCCACCGATGATCAAGTCCATCTTGCCGTCGCTGTCCAGGTCGGCGAGCGTCAGGTTCGCCGGGTTGGGGATGATGTATGCCGACACCGCATAGTTAACTGCTCTCCCAAATCCGCCAGCACCGTCACCCCTTAACACCGCGATCGATTTCGCTTGCTGCGTAGTTGGATCCAGATTCAGTGCGACAACATCCGGCACACCGTCGCTGTCGATGTCACCGATCGTTGTCAGCGATGGGAAGGGCAGCGTTCCTGCCGAATTCAATTTCACGGTGAAGCTGCCGTGGCCGTTGCCAAGAAATACTTCGACATTGATCGAGTAAGACTTCGAATCATCGGAGTTCGTCACCGCGAAATCAGGCTTGCCATCCCCGTTGAAGTCACCTGCGGTGATCCCCGAGCAGGAAAATGGAGCTGGTACGCACGCCGTTCCGCCGCTCGCCGTGAAGCCACCGGTACCATTGCCCAGTAGCAAGTCAACCGAGTTGTTTGCTGAATCGATTACGACGAGATCGATTCGACCATCGCCATTGAAGTCGGCGGCCGCGATCGAATCGATGGCACCGAAGCTGCCCGAAGCGACGGCTTCGCTAAAGCTGCCGCTGCCGTCGCCGAGAAAGACGGAGACACTGTCGTGCCCGATACCGCCACCGTCGACATGATGCGTGGTGACGATCAGGTCGGGATTGCCATCCGCGTTGACATCGGCAGCTAATATCCGAGGCTTGGCGGAAAATTCTTCGACGGCGAGCGAGCTGATGTCGACGAACCCATCGCCCGCTTTGCCGAGCCAGATCGACACCGTGTTGCTCCCCCCCTGTATCAGTGCAAAATCCGCGTACCCGTCGCGATCGAAATCGGCGACGGCGAAGTTGCCGAGATAGTCGCCTCCTTTGTGTTTTAGTACGAAGCTTGGACTGATGTAGCTGATAGCAGGGGGCGTGCTTGCTACGCGCTGGTCCGTCACTGCCGCCGCGCCGAGCGGCCACCCACAAACTCCCGCAAGCAGGATGGAAAAATTTCTTGACTGGCGCATGCTTGAACTCCATTTGCTTTTTTTCTAACTTGAACGGTCGTTTGAAATCGATCCGTCCTTACCTTGAACTAAAGCTAGCAAGATTCGGTCATGCAGTCTGTGACGCAGTTCCGGGTTCCGTATTTAGCTAGGGCCTGTTAACACTCACTTTGATCGCTGCGACAATAGAATTACGTGGTCGTGATTTAACCTGCGAGCTACCAAGAGGATCGTACGTGCTCGGATTTTCCGAATTTGATTTCGCATGCGCGGCGCTGCGTGCCGCCGATGCCGATGACAAATGCCGGGCCGTGGCATCACTGCGCATCGAGTCTGCGGTTGTTTCGCCGGTGAAAACTGTGGCCGATACCCCCCCCGTCCAACGTCCCGGCCGTCCGGCGAGGCCGGTGCTCGTGGCGCCGCGTGATGTGCCGAGCCGTGGCCTTGGATCGGTTGCCGGCCGTGCCGCGCTTGTGCACGCCGTTGCGCACATCGAATTCAATGCCATCAATCTCGCGCTGGATGCCTGCTGCCGTTTCCGCGGCATGCCGGCCGATTACTATCGCGACTGGTTGACCGTTGCACAGGACGAGGCGCGGCACTTCCAGCTTCTACGTGGCCGGCTGCGCGAGCTGGGGCACGACTATGGCGATTTCCCTGCGCATAACGGACTTTGGGAAGCCGCCGAAAAAACCGCGCACGACGTGTTGCTGCGCATGGCGTTAGTGCCGCGTGTGCTGGAAGCACGGGGACTCGATGTCACGCCGGGCATGATTCGGCGCTTGCGCGAAGTCGGAGATGAGGCGACCGCCGCGATTCTCGAAATCATCGTCGACGAGGAAGTGGCGCATGTGCGCGCGGGGACGCGCTGGTTTCGCTACCTGTGCTCACAGCGCGGGCTGGACCCCGTCGCGACATTCCGTCAATTGCTTTTGGACCATGAAGTGCGGCCGCGGCCGCCATTTAACTTCACTGCCCGATTCGCGTCGGGTTTTGAACAGGACGAAATGTCCGGTTGGCAGTGAGAATGATTTCATTCCCGTGGCGCCCCAATTCAGATCGATGAACACTGCCTTCGAAACGTCACCTGCCCGCTCACGCCTGCGCGATTATGCGCAGTTGATGCGCCTCGATCGGCCGGTCGGAATCTGGCTGTTGCTGTGGCCGACGCTGTGGGCGCTATGGTTTGCGGCCCGCGGAGCGCCGCCGTTGCCGATCCTCGCGATCTTCGTCGCCGGCACCGTACTGATGCGTTCGGCAGGCTGTGTCATCAACGATCTGGCCGACCGCAATTTCGATCCGCACGTCGAACGTACTCACAACCGGCCATTGGCGGTGGGACGGGTCACGGTGCGCGAGGCACTCGCGCTGTTCGTCGTGCTTTGCCTGCTGGCACTGGCAGTCGCGGCGCCGCTGAATCGCGCCGCCTTATCGTTTACGGTGCCGGCGGTGCTGCTCGCCGTGAGTTATCCCTTCGCCAAGCGCTTTCATGGGCTGCCGCAGGCGCATCTGGGCGTGGTGTTTTCATGGGGCATTCCGATGGCGTACGCGGCGGTGCACGGTCACGTCGAATGGCGCGCAGCTGGCCTGCTGATGGCGGCGAACATCTGCTGGGTGATCGCCTACGACACGTTGTACGCAATGGCCGATCGCGAAGATGATCTTAAGATCGGCGTGAAGTCGAGCGCGATCCTGCTTGGCCGTTACGACCGCCTTGCAGTCGGAGTGCTGCACGCAGTGGCATTTCTGTTGCTCGCGATCGTCGGTGCCGATGCGAAGTTTGGGTGGCCGTATTACATAGGGCTTGCGGTGGCCGCCACTTTCGCGATCCAAGAGCAATTCATGGTGCGCAACCGCGATCGCAGCGCTTGCTTCCAGGCATTTCTGCACAACGTCCGCGTGGGCGCGGTGATCTTTGCGGGACTATTCGTCGCGGCGTTGTCGTCTGGCTGAGCCGTATTGATTTCCTGCTTGGCGGCGTGAGCAGACATATCGCTGCTATATCGCCCTGAGGCCCGTCTTCGGCGGCATCAATGCACTGATTTTAAAGAAAGTGATTGTCAGCAGACCCGGGATTCCGAAATCGCACCAGCCGGTTCGGCAACCCGCTGCTTCATCGCGAGCGTGAGCGCCGGCGCGCGTCGTGCGCAATGGCAGCGGATTCCAGCAGTACGTAAACGATTACGGCAAAGGGCAAGAAGAAGATGATCAGGTCCATGGCGCACCTCCCGAACAACAACTTCCAAGAAGAGCACTTCCAACAAGAAGAGCAGAAGAGCAATCTAAGACGTAACTGCCATCACCGCAAGATGGAGTTGGGGTATGAGGTTATGCCGGATAGTCGGGAACCCGCGGCTCCGAAATCGGGATCTCGGCTGCCAGGCCAGGCTGGGCCGCTGAGTTATTCCGTTCGGGCAATGGCCCAGACTTCGATATGCGCGGCGCCCGCGCGCCGGCAGGCCCGCGCCAGTTCCGCGGCAGTGCTGCCGGTGGTCATCACATCGTCGAGAATCGCGATGTGGCGATGAATGACGAGGGCATCTACCGCGAATGCGCCGCGCAGATTGCGCTGCCGTTGGGCGGCGGTTTTCCCGATCTGATCCTCGGTGGCTCGAAGTCGCTGCGCGAGTCGTGGTCGTAGCGTTAGGTTCAGGGAGTCGGCGACGACGCGCGCGCATTCCTGCGCTTGGTTATAACCGCGACGGCGCAGGCGATTCCCGTGCAATGGCACCGGAATCAGCATTTCCGGCAGTGGCGTTCCGCGGCCATGGCTGACAGCGGCGGCGAGCGCTTCGCCGAGCCAGCGCGCGGCGAGAAAATCCGCCCCATATTTGAGGCGGTGTACGGCCAGATCGATCGGTGCCGCATAACGGAATGCCGCGATTGCGGCATCGAAGGGAGGTGTGCGCCGCGAACAGCGACGACAGAGGTGAGGGCTGTCAGCACCAAGCGGAAGCGCGCAGCGCGGACAGGCGACGCGGTTCCACGGCAGATCTGACCAGCAGGCGCCGCAGATACGTTCGTGGCTGCGACCCTGGCATAACAAACAGCGGGGAGCGGCAAGCAGGCCGCGAAGGCTGTCAACCATAGGTAATCTTCATAAGTTGACAGCCTGCAAATAGGCCGCGACACTTTCGTCTGGGTCCCCATCGAGCTTTACCATGGCATTTGCCGAAGTCCGCCACGACTGGCGCAGCGAGGAAATCGCGTCTCTGTTCGCATTGCCGTTCAACGAATTGCTGTTCCACGCGCAAAGTATCCATCGCGCGCATTTTGATCCAAATGCCGTGCAGCTCTCCACACTGCTGTCGATCAAGACCGGCGCCTGTCCGGAAGATTGCGCCTACTGTCCGCAAAGCGTGCGTTACGACACCGGCCTTAAGACTGAGCCACTGATGCCGCTGGCCGAGGTGCGCAAGGCCGCCGTCGAGGCCAAGGCCAACGGTGCGACGCGTTTCTGCATGGGCGCGGCATGGCGTTCGCCGAAAGATCGCGATTTGGAGCAGGTCGCCGCGATGGTCCACGAAGTAAAATCGCTGGGGCTGGAAACCTGCGTCACGCTCGGCATGCTCAAGCCGCAACAGGCGCGGCGGCTGGCGGATGCCGGCCTCGATTATTACAACCACAATCTCGATACCTCGCCGGAGTATTACGGCGAAATCATCAGCACGCGGACCTACGAGGATCGCCTCGACACGCTCGATAATGTGCGCGCCGCCGGCCTCAAGGTTTGCTGCGGCGGCATCGTCGGCATGGGCGAAACGCGCGCCGATCGTGTCGAGTTCCTACGCGTGCTGGCGAACTTGCCGGATCACCCGGAATCGGTGCCGATCAACGAGCTGGTGCCGGTGCCGGGTACGCCACTGGATGGTGCCGAACCGCTCGATCCGTTCGAGTTCGTACGCACCGTGGCTGTCGCGCGCATTCTGATGCCGAAATCCTGGGTGCGCCTGTCCGCCGGCCGCACCGAAATGAACGATGAGCTGCAGGCGCTGTGCTTCTTCGCCGGCGCCAATTCGATGTTCTACGGCGAGCGGCTGCTCACCACTAGCAACCCGCAGAACGAGAAGGATCGTGCGCTGTTCGCGCGGCTCGGCCTGCAACCGACCGGAACCGTAGCGGAAGCGGAAATCGATGCCGGCCACGCCTGCGGCGGCAGCTGCTCGCAGATGCCGGGCGGCGTTCTCGCCGCATCGTAGAGCGAACGATTGCGCGCCGAACGCGCGCCGCTGTTGTACGCCGCCGCGCTAGTCGCGATGTTTGCTGTGTTCGATCAGGCGTGGCTGGGCATTGCTGAGCGTGCCGACAATGCGCTGGTCGATACTTTCATCCGCGTGCAGGCGGCGCATCTCGGCCCCGACCCGGATATCGTCATTGTCGACATCGATGACGCCAGCCTCGCGCGCATGAGCCGCGAAGCCGGGACTTGGCCGTGGCCGCGCGCCGTTTACGCAGAACTGGTTGACGGTCTCGCCAGGCAGCAGCCGCGTGCGATCGTATTCGACATCCTCTTTGCCGAAGCCGACCGCTTCCGTCCGGAAAGCGACGCGGCCTTCATCGACGCATTGCGCGCATTTCCGCGCGCCTATGTGCCAATGTCGCGCTTGCCCGCGCGTGATGATCCGCATGGCGTATCGCTGCCGCAGGTTGCCGACGCGCTGGGGTTGGAGCGCACGCCCGTTGCGCAGCCGGATGCGCATGCAATGCTGCTGGCGCCGCTGGCGCTACCGCCGGAGCTGTGGCGCACCGGCACCATCGATTTTGTCGAAGACGCGGATGGTGTCGGCCGTCGCTATCGATTGTTCGAGGATTTGCAAGGCTGGCGGCTACGTTCGCTGCCGGCGCGTGTCGCTGCCGATCTCGGTTATCCGATGCCGGCGACCGCGATGCTGCCGCTGGCCTGGCGCGGCCCGACCGGTTCGTTCCGGCATGTGTCGTTCGCCGATCTCTACGAAGATTTCCAACGCGGACATCCGCAGCGCGCGGCAGACGAGTTCAGAGATCGCCTGGTGCTCGTCGGCACTACTGCGACCGGCCTTAACGATCTGCGCAGGACACCGCGCTCCAGCCTCGATCCCGGCATTGAGATTCTCGCCACTGCGCTCGATAACCTGAAGAACGGCCGAGCGATGCGTACCGCGCCGTCATTGCTGAGTCCGGCACTGGCGATCGCGATGATCGGTATTCTGGCGCTCCTGTTCTGGCGCGGATTATCGGCGCCCAAAATTGGTGTCGCGCTACTGGGCGCGAGCATCGCCGCGCTCGGCGCTTCATTGGCCGCCGCCGCGCAGCCCTTGCGCTTGCCAGTCGGCGGCGCTTTGGCGTTCGCCTGGCTGTACTACCTCGTCGCCGCCGTCTCCGAATACCGTCGCGAGCGCCGTGCGCGCGAACTCGCCGTGCGCTTGTTCGGCCGCTTTCTCAATACCGAGGTGGTCAGCCAGCTCATCGACCGTGGTGAGACGATCGAATCGCTGTCCGGAAAGCCCTGCGAGATTAGCGTCCTATTTTCGGACATCCGTGGGTTTACGTCCTTGTCGGAAATGCGTCCGCCACAGGAAATCGTGAAGCTGTTGAACCGCTACTTCGAGCGGCAGACCGCGGTGGTATTCCGCCACGGCGGCACACTCGATAAATACATCGGCGATTGCATTATGGCGTTCTGGGGCGCACCCCTGGCCGATCCGCAGCATGCCCGGCGCGCGGTGGCCTGCGCGCTGGAGATGGAACGCACGCTGCTGCAATTCCGCACCGATCTGGGAGCGGAAGGTGAGCATTTCGACGTCGGCATCGGTGTTCATACCGGGCCAGCCGTCGTCGGGTTCATTGGGGCAGAACGAAAGCTCGATTACACCGCGATCGGCGATACCGTGAATCTGGCCAGCCGCGTTGAGGGCCTCACCAAAGGCATCGCGCGCACGTTGGTCACCGCCGATACGCGAGCCGCCTGCGGCGATGTATTCACGTTCGTGCCGCGCGGCGCATACTCGGTGAAGGGGCGGGCGCAGCCCGTGGAAGTGTTTGAACCGACGGGGATTACATGATCGGCAAACGAAATGTTCTGACTGCCGTTGTACTTGCGTCACTGGCCTACGCGGGGGCGGCGTTCGCCGCTTCATCCGGAGTCATCGCGGATCGTGTGCCATTGCGCGACGCGCCCAATAGCGACGCAGCAACGATCGCCAATCTTGAAGCACAAACGCGCGTGGTCATCCTCCAGCGCAAAGGAGCGTGGCTGCAAGTGGAGATCGGCAGCCAGCGAGGCTGGGTACGCCTGCTTTCCGTGCGCACGGCAGTGAGCGATACGGCGGGTGACAGCGGCCTCGGCAAAGTGTTCGCTGTTGCGACCGGGCAATCGACCGGCAGTTCGGTGACGACCGGTGTGCGCGGTCTCGACAAGGAGAGTATTCGCAACGCGGCGCCGAATCCGGCGGAACTGTCGAAACTGGATGCGTGGGTAGTGACCGCCGTTGATGCAGGCACATTCGCGCAAACCGCGCCGGCGTTGAGGGCGCAAACGATGACGTATGTCGGCGCCAACGGAGAATCGCAATGAGAATCTCCATCGCTATGTCCATTGCGGTGGCCGCCGCCGTGGCGATAGCCGCGTGCTCGTCGGTCGATTTGCAGAACATGAATTCAGTGCTCGGAGCCGCGCAGTCGCTGGCGCAGGCGACGACGGAGCCGACCGAACAGCAGGAAGCCGAGATCGGGCAGCAATGGGCGGCGACGCTGGTCGGCGCATCGCCGCTGGTGCACGACGCGGCGCCGGAGCGCTACCTCAATCGCGTCGGCCGTTGGGTGGCGTCGCGCAGCGAGCGGCCGGATCTGCCGTGGCGCTTCGGGATTCTCGATAGCGAGGATATCAATGCGTTTTCGACACCGGGAGGCTATGTGTTCGTCACGCGCGGCTTAGTCGTGCGTCTGCGCAGCGAATCCGAACTTGCCGGCGTGCTCGGCCACGAAATCACCCATGTCGTGCGTCGTCATCAGCTGCATGCGATGCGAACGGCAAGCGGCATCGCGGCGGGCGCGAACTGGCTGTCGCAATACGTTCCCCAGAACGGCGCGACTGGCATCGTTTCCGGGCGACTAGTGGGCGGGGTCAAGGAAATCATGCAGCGCGGACTCGACAAGAGCGACGAATACGAGGCGGATCGCGATGGCGTCGTACTCGCCGCACGTGCGGGCTACGATCCCTATGGATTGCCGGGTGTGCTGCAGATGCTGCAAGGTTTGAATCCGCAGGATTCCTCGGTGGCGCTGCTATTCGCCACGCATCCGTCGCCAGGCGCGCGTCTCGACGCACTCGATCGGGCCATGGGTACGCACTTCGATGTCTATGCCGGACAGGCCGAGAATGTCGCGCGCTTCCAGTCCGTATTTGCGCCCGCATCAGGCCAGCCGGCGAAGAAGCGCAAGAAGAACGCTGCATGAAATCTGCTCCGGATACTGTTCTCGATCGGCGATTAAGCGCCGAACTCGAGCGCCTGCATGCGGCGAACCTGTATCGCGTACGGCGCGTCGTCGAAGGAGGTCACGGCGCGTTGATCGTGGTCGAGGGACGTCGCTGCGTGAATTTTTGCAGCAACGACTATCTCGGTCTTGCCGCCGACCCACGACTGGCGCAGGCCGCGCGGCGCGCGCTCGACCATAGTGGCACCGGCAGCGGCGCTGCCGCGCTGGTCTCCGGGTTCAACGCCGAGCACGCGCGGCTCGAAGAAGAACTTGCCGATTTCGTCGGTCGTCCACGCGCGCTGCTATTCTCGACCGGCTGGGCCGCGAATCTCGGTGTGCTGCGCGCACTGCTCGGCCGCGACGACACGTTGATTGCCGACGAGCTGAATCATGCATCGTTGATCGATGGTGGGCGCTTGTCCGGCGCACATTACTTGCGTATTCCGCATGCCGATATGCGTTCGTTCGAAAATGCGCTGGCCGAGTCTTCGTCTGCTAATGTGTTAAAACTGGCCGTCACCGACAGCGTGTTCAGCATGGATGGAGATGTCGCGGACATTCCTGCGCTGGCGAGTGCATGCGGGCGCCACGGCGCCGCGCTGATGGTCGACGACGCCCACGGCCTCGGCGTCATCGGCGACGACGGACGTGGCGTGCTGCATCACCGATTTCCCCCTCACCCCTCACCCCTCACGCCTCACTCGATCGACGTCTACGTCGCCACGCTCGGCAAGAGTCTCGGCGCCGCCGGCGCGTTCGTGGCGGGCTCGGATGATCTGATCGAATTCTTGATCCAGCGTGCGCGCAGCTGGGTGTTTTCGACCGCGCCACCGCCGGCGATTGCCGCTGCGGCGCGCGCAGCGCTTGGCATCGTGCGTGCCGAACCGGCTCGCCGTGAGCGGCTGCACGCGAATATCCTCCGTTTCAGGCACGGCGCCGCGGCGCTGGGACTGGCACTAGGAATCGACACGGGGAGCGGAGCTGCATCAGTTTCGACGCCGATCCAGCCGCTGGTGCTTGGCGACGCGGTGCGCGCGCTGGCGGTATCGCGTGTGCTGTTCGAGCGCGGTTACTGGGTAGCCGCAATTCGCCCGCCGACGGTGCCAAAAGGCACGTCGCGGCTACGTATCACGCTGTCGGCGGCGCACACGCCCGAACAGATCGACGGTCTGCTCGAAGCGTTGCACGCGGCGCTCGCCACGGTGGCGGTTTCCGCATGAGCAGTCCCCTCACGCCGCCGGCATCGCGGCTCACACTATTCGTCACCGGTACTGATACCGGCGTCGGCAAAACGCGCGCTGCCTGCGCGATGATCCGCCGTGCGCGCAAAAGCGGCCTGCGTGTCGCGGGTTTCAAGCCGGTGGCGAGCGGTGCGGACATCACCGAAAAGGGCGTGCGCAATAGCGATGCAGTGGCCCTGCTCGAAGCGATGGGCAACGATGTTCCCTACGAGGCCGTTAATCCCTACTGTTTCGCGCCGCCGATCGCGCCGCATCTGGCGGCGCGTGCCGCGGGCGCGACCATCGATACCGGCGTGCTCGATTCCGCACATACGCGTCTCGCCACCGCGCGCGATCTGGTCGTTATCGAGGGCGCAGGCGGCTGGCTGGTGCCGCTCAACGATTCCGAGACCTTCGGCGACTGGGTCGGCCGTCGCAACTGGCCGGTAGTGCTGGTGGTGGCATTACGCCTCGGTTGCGTCAACCATGCGCTGCTCGCCACCGAATCGATCGTGCGGCGTACACGGCTCGCCGGTTGGATCGCGACGATGCCGCCGCCGCGCATGGATGAAGCGGGAGAAGTGTTCACGGATCTGTCGATGCGGCTGCCCGCGCCGTGCTGGGGTGTCATTCTTCCAGGCGCTTCCGATTTCCGCGCCGGCGACGAGGATTTCGAGCGCTGGTGCCGGGCGGTCTGACCCTACGCTCGGCCGCGTTCCAAACGCGAATTCAAGCGCCGCGGGAACGCAGAAGGCCGGGAAGGGTGCTTTTTTGGCAGCTTCCACAAGCAGTGTTTGAGTTGAAGCAACGCTAAAAGTTTTGCGCGAAGCACTGCGCCGCCCTAGAATGTGCGCCGCGGTGGCCCGGCCGTTTGCGGGCTTACGTCGAGGCGATATGTCCAATCCCGGTCAAGCGCACATCGTTATCGGCCCGAATGCGTCGATGACGGCGCGTCAGGCTTGGTGTTCGGTGGTCGTGATCGGGGGCTTCGCATTCGCGGTCGGGACGTTTCTTGCGTGGCGTGGATTCTGGCCGGTGTTGCCGTTCGCGGGGCTGGAGATCGGCGCATTTGGGGCGGCGCTTGCGGTGAGCCTGCGACGCAATCGTTACCGCGAAGTGCTGACGTTCGACGATGATGTGTTGCGCATTGAATTCGGTCTGATCGGCCGTGGCGCGCAGTCTATCGTCGAATTGCGTCGAGGCTGGATGCGGGTACTGCTCGAGTCGGGGCCATACCGCAACAGCCCGACCCGGCTGTTGCTGAATTGTTGCGGGCAGAGCGTGGAGATCGCGCGCTGCCTGACGGACGAAGAACGCGAAAGGCTGGCGGGCCGTCTCAGAACGTTGACGGGTGCTGCCTGGGGCGCAGTATCGCTAACTGCTTCAGCCGGAAAGCCGGTGAAAGTGGAAGGCTCAAACTAGAGAAAATACGGAGTAAACCGGATATGTGCATTGGCAAGCGAGTCAGCCGGGCCGCGGCAGCGCTTACGACGCTCTTGGCGACTTCCATGGCGCATGCGTCGAAATGGAACATGCCCGAGGGCGCGACCCAGATCAGTCATGAAGTCTATGCCTTGCACATGATGGTGTTCTGGATTTGCGTGGCGATCGGCGTCGTTGTGTTCGGTGTCATGTTCTATTCGGTTTTCGCGCATCGCCGCTCGAAGAACCCGGTGCCGGCCACGTTCCACGAAAGCACGACGGTCGAAATTATCTGGACCATCCTTCCATTCGTCATCCTTATATTCATGGCTGTTCCGGCCGCCGGCACGCTGATCAAGATGTACGACACGCGCGACGCCGACATGACCATCAAAATCACCGGTGTGCAGTGGCGCTGGCAGTACGAATACGTGGATTCAGGTGTCAGCTTCATCAGTTCGCTGAGCCAGGATTCCAATTTCGCACGGGAGCTCAATTCGGGCATTGATCCGGCGACGGTGCCGAACTATCTGCTGTCGGTCGATCACAATCTGGTCGTTCCGGCGGGCAAGAAAGTTCGCCTGCTGGTCACTGCGGCTGACGTCATTCATGGTTGGTGGGTGCCGGATCTGGCGGTCAAGCGCGACGCAATCCCGGGCTTTGTCAACGAAGTTTGGTTCAAGATCGACGAACCAGGGATCCATCGCGGCCAGTGCACGGTGCTGTGCGGCCGTGACCACGGTTTCATGCCGATTGTCGTCGAAGCGAAGACGCCGGAAGAATTTGACGCCTGGATAAAGGCGCAGAAGAGCGGCGGCGCGGTCGAAGTCGCCGCAGCCACGCCCGCGATTGCCAACGATGCTGCTCCTGCTCCAGCCGCTCCTCCGGCCCCGGCCGAAGTCGCCGCCGCTGGGAGCGCAAAACCGGCTGCCGCGCCTGCGAAACTGTCGCACGATGATTTGATGAAGGCCGGCAAGACGGCGTACGAAGCCAATTGCCAGGCCTGTCACCAACCGACCGGTCAGGGCATGGCTCCGACCTTTCCGTCGCTGGTCGGCGGCAAGATTTCAACGGGTCCGGTCGAGGGGCATATCGTCCAGATTCTCAAAGGCAAAAACCTGATGCCGCCGTTCGGCGATAAGCTCTCGGACGCCGACGTGGCCGCGGTTGCGACCTATGAACGCAATTCCTGGGGCAACAAGGCCGGGGACGTCGCGCCGGCGCAAGTCGCTGCGCAGCGCGGCAAGTAACTTCGAGTCAACGAGTTTTAGTGAGGAACGCCGATATGGCAAACGCACACGCTCACGGTCACGACCATAGCCACGACGATCACGCGCACGGCCCCGAGAAGGGCATCATGCGCTGGATCAAGACCACCAACCACAAGGATCTCGGCACGATGTACCTGTGGTTGTCGATGATCATGTTCTTCATCGGCGGCCTGATGTCGCTGGGCATTCGCCTCGAGCTGTTCCGTCCGGGTATGCAGTGGATGGATCCGGAGATGTTCAACCAGCTCACTACGGTTCACGCACTGGTGATGATCTTCGGTGGCGTCATGCCGGGGTTCGTCGGTCTCGCCAACTGGATGGTGCCGATGATGGTCGGCTGTTCCGACCTTGCGTTGCCGCGCGTCAATAACTGGGGCTTCTGGATCCTGCCGTTCGCGTTCACGCTGCTGATCTCCACGTTCTTCATGCCGGGCGGTGCGCCCGCCGGCGGCTGGACGATTTATCCGCCGCTGGTGCTGCAGACCGGCGCCTCATTTCCATTCCTGATCTTCGCGATCCACTTGATGGGTATCAGCTCGATCACCGGCGCCATTAACGTCGCGGTGACGATCCTGAACATGCGCGCGCCGGGAATGACCCTGCTGAAGATGCCGCTGTTCGTGTGGACCTGGCTGATCACCGCCTATCTATTGATCGCGACCATGCCGGTGCTCGCGGGTGCAGTGACCATGTTGCTTACCGACAAATATTTCGGCACGAGCTTTTTCAACGCTGCCGGCGGCGGCGACCCGGTGATGTTCGAGCACATCTTCTGGTTCTTCGGACATCCCGAGGTTTACATCCTGATTCTGCCCGCGTTCGGCATCATTTCGACAATCATCCCGACTTTCGCGCGTAAGCCTCTGTTCGGCTATTCTTCGATGGTCTACGCGACGGCATCGATCGCGTTCCTGTCGTTCATCGTCTGGGCGCATCACATGTTCACCGTGGGCATTCCGCTGGCAGGTGAGCTGTTCTTCATGTTCAGCACGATGCTGATCGCGGTGCCCACTGGTGTCAAAGTATTCAACTGGCTGGCGACGATGTGGCGTGGCTCGATGACTTTCGAGACGCCGATGCTGTTCGCAATTGCATTTGTGTTCCTGTTCACAATCGGCGGCTTCTCCGGCCTGATGCTGGCGATGGCGCCGGTGGACTTCCAGTACCACAACACGTACTTCGTGGTCGCGCATTTCCACTACGTATTGGTACCCGGCGCCTGCTTCGCGATCATCGCCGCAATCTATTATTGGATCCCGAAGTGGACCGGCCGCATGTACAACGAGTTTTGGGGCAAGGTGCACTTCTGGTGGTCGGCGATCTTCATCAACGTGTTGTTTTTCCCGCAGCATTTTGTCGGCCTCGCCGGCATGCCGCGCCGTATTCCGGACTACAACGTGCAGTTCACCGATTTCAACCAAATTTCGTCGATCGGTGCGTTCGCGTTCTTCATCGGCCAGTTCATCTTCCTCATCAACATGCTGTCTTGCTGTTTCGGTTGGTTCGGGCGCAAACAGAATGCGCCGGCACGCGTATGGGAAGGCGCACACGGCCTGGAGTGGACAGTACCGTCACCGGCGCCCTACCACACTTTCGAGGATCCACCCAACGTCACCGACGCGGAAACGGCGGCTCACGCCTGATCGCGAATTTTCGTAAGGAACGGCTGTGCAGCAACGTAATGGCGAACCTTCCCGTGAACCGTCGCGCGATTCTAAAAGGCGCAACCTGTTCACTGCTGCGTTCCTGTTTGCCGTCGCCGCCGGTTTCTACGTCGCCTACTTCTGGTCTGTGACCCACAGGCACTAGCGAGATGAAGAGCCCAGGCCGTCGCACTTCGCTGGTTCTGACGCTGGTTGTCGCTGGCATGTTCGGCTTCGGCTACGCGTTGGTGCCGCTGTACCGAACGATCTGCCAGATCACAGGCTTCAACGGCAAAAACAGCGGTCTGATTGCGGCGCAAGCGGTGCAGGAGCGGGAAGACGACAGCCGTCTGGTGAGCGTGCAGTTCACGACGACGGTCAACGGCGGTCGTATCTGGCAGTTCTCAGCGGATCAAAGCCAGATTAAGGTGCATCCCGGCAAGCTTTACACAGTCTATTTCAGTGCCCGGAACGAGCAGGACAGGCACGTCGTCGGACAGGCCGTGCCGAGCGTGGTGCCGTGGTCCGCCGCGAGCTACCTCCACAAGACCGAATGCTTCTGCTTCGCGCGTCAGTCGTTCGCGCCCGGTGAGAAGAAAAACATGCCGGTTCGTTTCATGATTGATCCAAATCTGCCCAAGGAAGTGGATATGGTGACGTTGTCGTACACGTTTTTTGACGTGACACAGGTTGCCGACCAAGCCGTTACCAACAAACCAAGCTAACAGTTAATCGAACGAGGAATGCCCGATGGCTTCTCACGCCAACCAGCACACATCCGATTCAGGCACCAGCCGCTACTTCGTGCCGAGTCCCAGCGCCTGGCCATTCTTCCTGACGGCGGGACTGGCGTCGGTCATTGTCGGCGTCTGGTCATATCTCGAAGACAAGAACCTGGGCTCGTTGCCGATCTACGCTGGCGTCGCCATGATCGTGTTCATCGTCTTCAGCTGGGTTCGCGGCGTCGCCCGCGAGAGCGAATCCGGGAAATACAACGCTCAGGTCGATCGTACCTTCCGCTGGGGCATGAGCTGGTTCATCTTCTCGGAAGTCATGTTCTTCGCGGCGTTCTTCGGCGCGCTGTTCTACGCCCGCGAACTCGTCGTACCCTGGCTTGGCGGTATTGGTGCCAAGCTTTCCACACACATGACGCTGTGGCCCCATTACGAGAATACATGGCCCACCAACGGCCCTGGCGTCGTTGGCGGTAAATTTGAAACGATCGCACCCTGGGGCGTCCCGTTTCTTAACACCATTCTTCTGCTGTCGAGCGGCGTGACCATCACCATCGCGCATCACGCACTCAAGGACAACAAGCGCTGGCTCTGCATCTTGTTCATGTGGGCCACAGTCGCATTCGGCGCTGCCTTCCTCTGGTTCCAGGCGCACGAGTACATGGAGGCCTATTCCGAGCTGAACCTGAAGCTCAGCAGTGGCATCTATGGCTCCACATTCTTCATGCTCACCGGCTTCCACGGCATGCATGTCACGCTAGGCACGCTGATGCTGATCATCATCACGATCCGCCTGATGCTCGGTCACTTCAAACCGGATCATCACTTCGGGTTTGAAGGCGTTGCTTGGTACTGGCACTTTGTTGACGTGGTTTGGATTGGGCTGTTTATTTTTGTTTACGTTCTATAGTCTTGAGGAGGTCCTTGCAAATCGATCTCATTTTCCGTTGTTACGATAAGGGGAATGAGCAAAATATGCTTGCTGTTAAGGCGCGGGCTTTGAAATAATTGAACAATTACCGCACCGATCACGGTGTGGACGGTAGTGATAGCAGTCACATGGAGGCGCAATCCGTGGAAATGCGGGCTATCGATAAGTCACCATTTTTCAATGGCGGTTTTAGTAACCCGCTTGACTATCAGGTGCGGGCGGAAGCATGAACGCGAAAGATATGCTCCGATTCGTGTCAGAACGGCTCATTGCATTGCCCCGCGTAGCAAAGATCTCGATTGCTATTTTTGCTGATGCGTGCGCACTTTGTGTTGCAAGCGTGCTTGTGGGTTGGGTGCTCTCATCTAAAAATTTCACTCTGGCTTGGCCCCATACCCCGTTAATTGCTGCGTTCGTAACCCTCACAATATTATTTCTTTGGCTGTTTGGTTGTTATGCCACTGTGGTGCGCTTCATAAGCGTACATTCAATGGTACGCGTGTCCCAAGGCACGGTGCTGGCGTGGCTAACGATCGGCGCGATGGGGACTGCACTAGGTGTTTGGCCTGGTGCATGGAGGTCAGTCATCATCGGTCCTTTGACCTCGCTCTCCTTGCTTACGGGATGGCGTCTCGCGGCGGCGCAATTCCTTCAGCCCCAAAATGCCAAAACAGGTTCTGTTGGTCAGGTGCTTATTTATGGCGCCGGAGAGGCTGGCCGTCAGCTGGCCGCAGCACTGAAAAGCAATCGGCATTATCGACCGGTTGGATTTGTTGACGATTGCCGAGATTTTCAGGGGCGCCAAGTGCAGGGCCTCCCAGTTTATATGCCAGACGCCCTTCCGGACCTTAAGAAAGCGGGAACGTTTGAACGCATATTACTGGCTGTTCCGACGGCAAGCCGCAAGCGGCGTCGCGAAATTCTAGAGAACCTTGAACAGTTGGCAATCAGTGTTTTGGTCATGCCTCCGTTGGAAGAGCTGGTCCGTGGAGACAAGCAAATTGATGAACTTCAGGAGGTCCAGATCGAGGACTTGCTGGGTCGCGATGCCGTGGCTCCAGTTGAAGCTCTGATGGCGTGCTATCTGCGGCAATGCAACGTACTGGTCACAGGTGCCGGCGGATCTATCGGATCTGAACTTTGTCGCCAAGCGATCAAGCACGGTGCCAAGAAGCTGGTGCTATTTGATTTGAGCGAGTTCGCACTTTATACGATTGACCGCGAACTGCGAGCGTTGGTACGAGTCGACAACCGCGAATGTGAAATCGTTCCTGTTTTAGGCAGTGTTGTAGATCGTGGACAGATGCTGCGCATTTTGCTGAATCATCAGATCGAAACCGTTTACCACGCTGCTGCATACAAACACGTACCGCTTGTGGAGCAAAACATAGTTGTAGCCGTGCAGAACAATGCACTGGGAACGCTCAATGTAGTGCATGCCGTTGTGGATGCCAATGTTCGCAATTTCGTCTTGATTTCCTCCGACAAGGCGGTTCGCCCTACCAGTGTTATGGGGGCATCCAAGCGCGTCTGCGAGCTTATCGTACAGGCACTGGCTATAGAGCATCCACAAGTACGGATGTCGATGGTGCGTTTCGGAAACGTCTTGGCATCCAGTGGTTCTGTAGTGCCTCTGTTCAAAGAGCAAATTGCTAAAGGCGGTCCGGTCACGGTGACGCATCCTGACGTCACCCGCTACTTTATGACGATTCCGGAAGCAGCGCAGTTGGCGATGCAAGCGGGAGCGATGGGCGGAGCAGGTGAAGTTTTTGTTCTCGACATGGGAGAGCCGGTTCGAATCGCTGATTTGGCCGAACGAATGATTCATCTGTCGGGCTTGGATCTACGCTCTGAAGGTAATCCCAACGGGGATATTGCCATTAAGTACACGGGATTGCGTCCCGGCGAAAAGCTTTTCGAGGAGCTAATGATTGGAGGAAACCGCGAGCCCACTCAGCACCCCCGCATTTTCCTGGACAATGAGAAAATTCTTCGCTGGTCAGCATTAAATCTTTCGATCAAGCGACTGGAAAGAGCAATTGAGACGGGCTCTGTGAATGAAGTACTTGCTGTTCTTCGAAACCTCGTCGATGGGTTTGGTGAAGACAGTATCTTTGTATCTGCGATAAGCGATGCCAAGGATCTACTCCTTGGTGGCGTGGTTACTGCGAAGGAAGCACAAGGCCAAATTCTCGCGGCCAGTTCGATGCACATATAAATTCTTGCGCCATGTCACAGTCTTCCCTGCTTGACTGCTACGTAGGCATTGTTCAAAAACGATAGCTAATACTCGCTTCTCCAGCAATTTTACTATTCTGATCGGGGGAGAGCTTTGCATCCTGCCCACGGATTGCCACATTAATCGTAAAGGGGTACCAAGGAATGGATATCCCCACTTCACCCTCGTTTATCAATAAAGGTGCGGTGCTCACCGAATTGCGCGTGAATCCGCCTTGTTGCTGCATGGCGGAAAGCTGCTGGCTACTGATGTTGGCACGGTAGTAAATAACACGATATACCCACCCTTGCGAATCGATGATCGAATCGGTGATGGAAAACAATCGCGAATCACTATCAAGCGAGAAACCCAGAGTTCGATCGCGATACCGCATGCCATCTGTGTACTGAAAATTATTGTACGCGTCACCGTAGGCCTTCTTGCCAAAATCGAACCAATTGAGGGTGGCGACAGAATCGGCGTACTCGATGGTCATCCGCCACTGCGCACCGCTTTGCCCGAGAGGACCAGCCAGTGATGCTCCAGCAAGATAGCTGGTTACGGCGTGACTGAATGGGCCGGTGTCCTCGTTCATCAACTGCAAGTACGGCGCAATGTTAACTTTGCCGACGACGCGCGAATATTTCACGTCAATCGCGGCTTCTTCATTCGCCGAATTATTGGACGAGCTGCTATTACCGAATTGAAAGGCCGCCTTCAATGGGCTGCAAGGATGATTCGCACCACAGAATTCGGTGATGCGTGTCAATCCTATATCGAGATTACGGAGCGGGCTGAATACAATGCGCAGACTTCCTAGCCCGGTATCGGAATCTACGCGCGGTCCATCGAGCATACCGACCGAAAAATCGAGCTGCCACAACCCAATCCAGCTCAGCCATGGGCTTTCGAATGCGTGTGAGCTGTTGCGCATGACACCGATTTTGGGAAAGGGGCGAGCGTTATTGGACAGAATCAGGCTAGAAGTCCAACCAGGGCCGTACCACTTGTCGATCCAACCCCCATACATCTGCCAGTCGCTGAACAACATCGACAGGTAACTTCCATCGAGGGCGACACGTGCCTGATCGCCATTAAAATGCGATTGGTCGCCGACACGGAGCGCTGTACTCACCCGTTCGCTGTCCCAAACCAATCCGCCACGCGCATCCACTTGATTTCTCGCTAACACTCCGAAATCACGTACCACATCTGGCTGACTGGCAATTCGCAGATCCGCTTCGGGATGTAAGCCTTGCGGTTGTCCTTCACCGATCAGACGTTGAAGTACTCGCTGCGCCGAAAGTTGAACGTATTCTGGTTCCGCCAGCAATTGGGAATTGTTCGATAGATGCTCAATCTGTCCCGCCGGCACCGGCCAAGTGGTGATCGGTCCGTCAATCAAACCACGGACTTCGAGAAGCTCGACGTCACTGCGTAGTGCTTGATCGCCGACCTCAAGCCATGATTCAGCGACAACAGGCTGCGCCGCACAAGCTAGTAGTAGTAGTGCAATAACTACGCATCCTGAGCCCCTCACTTTGTTTGAAGGACGGCCAAGGCGGCAACGAGCTATAGCCATACTGTAGACATAAGCATGCGATTCTTCGGCTAACGAATGGATAGCGATTGGCCTTATATCCGCTTCCGTTCCAGCAAGAACATGCCGATGCTGGTGACGATCAACCCAAAAAACCCACCCCCCAGCATAAACACGCGGCGCTTGGGAAAAATTCGCTTCTCAGGCACAACTGGTGGATCGACATAGCGGAAAGCGTAATCTTCACTGCCCTGGGCGATCATCAGCTTTTTGATCTCAGTTTCGGTCAGTTTGTAGATGGCGGATCGCAATTCAACTACTGCGGTTTTATTTAGCTCGTCGTTAAGGTATGCCAGATTGCGATTTCCACGTTCGATCGCGCGAGTCCGCAATAACGTGTTGGTGCGCGTCACCAAATCGCGAGTCCATTGCGCCGCAATGACGGGATCGTGCCACTCTACCGATATAGTGACGAGCCCGACTTTTTTATCCTCAGCCACATTGACAATCCCCTTCGAGAAAAGAGCAAATGCGTCGCCGATCGTGGGGATCCTCTTGGGATCTGCGGCGCGCCAAGCTTGCTTCTGCGGATCCCAGGCCTTAGGAAACAAGACTGGCATCAAGTTCTGATCGGTCACGTAGGATTCGATTAAGGCTCTCGATTTGAGTATCGCAATCGCTTCACTTTGATGGCTGCCGGGTCTGGAAATGCCGATAAGCGCTGCCACACCCCCGAAGCCACCAGCCCCTTCGCTGCCTTGCGACCCCGTGCCAAAATCATCCGATGCGATAAGGACAGCATCCGCATGATAAATCGGCGCATATAAGTAACTAAGTCCAAGTCCTGCCCCCGCGCTGATAATCAAAGCTATGAACAGGCCGCGCCAATGTGTCTTCCCAAAATCAAGAAAAACGCTGAGATCGAACTCATCGTCGTCGAGTATTTCAGAATGAAACTGTGACTCAGTAGTATTCATAGAAAATTGATAAGCAAGTGGTCCGCGCCACCGATGACCGATGAGCCAAGACGCCACACAGCATTCACATTGGCCGGAAATGTCGCCTCACAAAAGAAGCGCACACCTTTACTTGGTAACAGTGTTCAATGCCGCCGCAGTAATGGCCATCTGCGATACAATGCCAAAAATACGGTCAGACCAACCAATCAAACTGAACGGAGTCGCATCTCGCGGAACTACGATCACGGTGCCTGGCGGGACGGGGTCACTATATGAATGCCAAAACGATATCTGCATTGTCTTCGCAGTGCCATTTGGCAGAATAACGAAAGTCCGCTTCTGATCCGCCCCCTGCGAATATCCCCCAGCCCGCTGAATGTATTGTTTGGGAGTCAATCTCGGAGAATATTGCAACGTACCCGAATTTAAAACTTGCCCGATAACAGTCACGCTGATGGGGTGCTTGGGCATAAAAATAGCGTCTCCCGGTTCGAGAACTGGATCCATATCCGGTGCCGCACTCAAGGCCGCCGGATTCGCATTAATGACAACACGACCAATTGCTGGCGCACTTTGCAGGCGATCGATGACTGAATTGATAAACTGCGTCGAAACAGTTCCGTTATTTCCAAGTACGCCGCTCGTGACTGCAGTCACCATGGCATCCTGAAGATCCTTGGCGGCGCGTTTGTAGGAATCCTGTTCAGCTTTTGCCGCACTGAGTCGAGTAAATATAGCGCCATCGGGATAGGCACTCTCAGTGAGTCCGCCAGCACGTTGGATGAGCTCAGATAAGCGTTCACCGCGCAGTATTCCGTAAGTGGCGGGAAATCGGAATTCACCGGCGGCTGCTACAGTGCCGGCCTCCTGGCCGGAATAGAACGGCTTAAAATCGACAATGTCGCCAGGGCTGATCGCAAGCCGCGCCGTTTGTGTAATATTCAGTCGCTGGTAAGCGGGGTGTCCTGTATTCAATCCATCTCTGTAGGATACGTACTCGATGCTGGCCGGGTCGCTTTCGTTGCTGCGGCCGCCTGCGGCATCGATCACCTGTTGAAGGGACGCTTGTTGAGTAATCGGATATAGTCCGGGTTGCATCACTTCGCCATACACCGCGACAGATTGATCGAGCAAATACGGAAGGGCTTTTGGAGCATCAGTAAAAACGGATGGGCACTTCACATCTTGGACGAACGAAAGGCGCTCGGTACCCGACGGCACAATAGAATCGTCCTTGTCGGCACTTGATTTGTCTGAATTCGCCGATAACGCCGTAGTGGACTTGACAGAGTCCTTGAACGCATTTTCGTTGGCTTCATAGCGGCTCGTTTCTGCTTTCAGCGCCTTTGTGAAGCGAATCGAACGCTCGCTGTTCATTACCGACGCTAGCTCTTTCAGGCCGGGACAGTTTTGCACATGAGAGAAATCGCCGGCAGCCACATCACGAACTGCTTTAGATTCTAGATACGTAATATCGTTACGGCTTAAAATAACGACTAAGTCGTTGCCTTGCAGAGATGATGTTGCAGTTCCGGCGATAACATCATGGCTATTGAAGCTCATCCAGCCACGCACACCACTTTCGGAATTTGTGCGCTCAATCAACCCTATCGGAAGATACGTTTCCTTGCCAGCTTCGGATGGAAGTACTTGTGCCGAATGGAGCAGTTGGGCTAAGTCATAGCCCGACGACCATTCGTAGCTACCCGGGTAGCGAACAGAGCCAATAATGCGAACATGGTTTTCGACCGGCCCGTCAAGTTTACGGACGCGAAGAAAGTCGCCGTCCTGCATGCGCATCGCAAGGTCGGAGGGCTTGGATGCGTCGATTTGCATCATGATCGATTTCCGATTCTGATCAAAGCGAGTAATCTCAACAGCGCTCGTATACGTCGACGCCATCATGCCGCCGGCCAGCGCGAGTACTTCGGAGAGTTTTTCTTCGCCCTTCAACTCGTAGATCGCAGGTCGTTTTACTTCACCATCGATGGATACACGGGCTCCCACCGGAGGTACAAAGATGACGTCGCCCGGGCGTAGTCTATCGTCACGACTCGAATCTCCGCGCAACAGTAGATCATAGAGATCCAGCGTCCGGACAGTTTGGCCGTTGCGCTTGAGTTGGATGTTGCGGAGCGAGCCAACCAAGCTTACCCCGCCGCCGGAAAGTAGAGCATTCGTGATGGTCGACAAAGCGCTAACCGTGTAGGAACCTGGCTGATTGACATCGCCGAGTAGAAATATTTGGATTGAGCGGAGCTCGCCGGGCGTGATGTTAGTCTGCACGCCGATCATTTCCTTTGCTACTTTATCCTGCAGCATCGCTCGAACATCGTCGAAGCGTTGCCCCGCAACGTTGATCGGCCCCAGCTTAGGAAAATCGATCGCTCCATCCCGACTGACTATGAGCGTGAAGCTAGTATTTGTATTGCCATATAGCTGAATTCGCAGATTGTCACCAGGTCCCAGCACGTAGTCGGTAGGTACTGGAATATCGGTCGCCGGCGCAAAAGTACTCGGTGCAGAGGCGAATAAATCATAGCCAAACGGTTTAAGTGGTTTCCCTTCTTCGGAGCGCGTATACAAATTCGCTCCTCGGCGCGATCGAAAACAATCGCGCCGCACGTCAGGAATCGTTCCTTTCGCGCTGGAGGTGGAGGAATGGTCCATATTTTCGTCGCAATCAAAGATAGATTGCACCGGAGCATATTGATAGTTTTGTGCCGGCATCACCTGATTCGCTTTAGCTGGTGGAGCGGCTTTGATGGTTGCAGTATCCGGATTCTGCCCCAGCATTTGAAGCGCCTTCGCACGCTGTTCCGGCGATAACTGCCCCAGTTGATCAATGTCGACCGGCAGCTCTTGTGCGATGCTGACTGAGGCCACGGTAGTACCTACAACCAACATAATCACTAACTGAAGAACAGAAGTTGAGATTCGTATGGCCACATCGTCCCCTTGAGTTGGGCATCCTTAAATGAAATTTCCCAGAGATGGCTAATCAGCCGTACGCGCAGCCCGCCACACCTCGATCGTGCGCGCTAATCCCGCGAGTAAATTGAACGAGAAATCTAGCGCTACTCGGAGCCTTTATAATCCGGCGCATTCTTTGTGGCTGAAAGCTAAAAAAACCCCGACAATAATCGCTGTTCACATTTGATTGTTAAAGGATACCATTGCTACGCAAATGATGCGCAACTAGGCGTGGTACGCGCTAATATTCCAGAAGCGGAGCTGCGGAGGCATGTTCTGTAGACGATGGGCTACGGGGTGGCCAATATGTCTGATTGAGGATTCGAAGATGCGGGCCAGATGCTGACGCCGATGTGGTTTCTGTCGTCACGACCACCCTATTGTGAGAGGCACATCGACGACAGTCACATACTTGATCCCCTGTCCCGAGGTTACCCGAGCAATGACAAAATCCGTCGACTAGACTTGGTTGGCTGCCTGCGAACGAACCGGCCGATGCCGATTCGCCATCGCGACCTTGCCTGCGTCGATCCATCCGCCGTTCCCCAGAGCCCACAGGCCATACAACACCTCTCATGCAGTTCACCCAGGCTTGGCGCCGCTTCAGGTGTGGATCATTCCAGTCCCGTAGTGGGCATATAGTACTAAGCATGACTTTATGTACTAAATTAAGCGTCGCGCTCTATAGCGCTAGTGTTGATTGGAGGTTAGCAACTTACCGACAAGCTCAAAAATATCTGCAAGAGCTAGCAGTTACATGACCACAGCGAATTCTGAGATTATCAACAATGTCGCGGAGCAAGATTTTGCGTAAGCCCCGAGTTTTGCAAACTTTTAGGCGTCTGGGTAGATGATGGATAGGAAAACCAAGCGTCTTCGAGAAATGACTACGCCGGCAGAATCGTTAGAATCGTCGACTTCAACATATTTCAGCGAGAGCGAATCCTCATGCGGGTGGGGCAAAAAGCGATGAAGATTAGATATGAGCGCATCGCCTGATCAAATTGAATCCAGAGTGCAGAAAACCAAAACACACACCTCATTCGGGCTACTTCGCCTTGCCCTCGCCGTCATTGTAGCGATTTGGCATGCAAGTGATGTTGCACCTATCAAGGGCTGGATTGCGACTGGTTCACGTTATGGAACGATGGCGGTCTTTGTCTTTTTTGTTCTGTCCGGCTTTGTGATAACTGAAGCGGCACGACAGTTCTACGTCGGTCGGCCTGTGGCATATATGGTCAATCGATTGCTGCGCCTCTATCCGCAATATTTACTCTGTTTGTTAATGACAATTGTGGTTGTTGCGCTCCCGCCTTTTGGTCAACCTTTGCCACAAACGGCAATGCAGGTCCCTAATCTTTTCGAGAATGCGTTTTCAATTTTTCCCTTTGCTGGCATTTTCGATCACTTCTTTACGAATGGTCGGCGAACAGATTTCATAAGCATTGTTTGGGCGGTCAGGGTAGAGTTTACGTTTTACGCGTGTGTGTTTTTTATTTTGTCCGCAGCAACATTTGCTCAACAAATGACAACCCTTTCCATTTGGTGGGCATGCGTCCTCGCTCTGACGGCCAATGCCGTTCTTACCATCCTATTGGATTTACATGCAGCATCCTACTATGCAGCTTTCATTCCACTATTTGTTGTCGGAATATGCCTCTCCCTTCTTTTTGGCAAGCAAAAAACTCACATGGTGCATATTTGGTACGGCCTTGGCAGCGTTGCCCTACTTCTCGGTGCGATGCAAGCACTAATTTACCCCAAATACATGGTGAATCTTCCTACTGTGGTGGAAAGCTGGGACTCCTTTCAGTGGCTGGGGCCGGCCGTGTTCTTCATTCTCGTTGGATTGCTGGCGGTTCTACTTTTCCTCCCGATTCCGGAGCGCTTTATTCGTTTGGATCAGGCCGCTGGAGAATTGTCCTACTTGGTTTACCTTTGTCATTTATGCGCCGTCTATTTCGCTCAAAAATACCTCCCGTACTCAATTTTGAATATATTCTTTGTTCCGATCGCCGGTGTCTTTTTGGCAATGAGCCTGGCGACCATCAGCGAGCGACCGCTTCTGAGATTGCGCGAAAGGGTGCGACGGACAGGTCTGCCATAGAAGCGATTAAGAAAGCTGTGGCTTAAGAAAGGTGGAGCTGATGCCGCCACTCGAAATATCAACCATCGAGGCCATGCCACATTGCTAATGTATGCGTCCACGGAGTTTAGTTGACTAGGGCCTTCCGGAATCCACAACTTGCCGGTATTAACGAATAACATAGACCCTCCGCTCATTTGGCTTCTGAGAGCCAGAATGGGGATGTCGAAGTCGCCCCGCCGCGAGGAGCGAGCAATGCTGCTGCGCATCCTCGGCGGCTTGACGCGTCGCGGCGCCTAGCTACTACGGGAGAGGCCATGGCGTCGCAACGGATCAGCTACTTGGACGGGTTGCGTGGCGTGGCGGCCAGCTTGGTCCTGGTCAGCCACATGGCCGAGCAGATCTTCGCCGCGACCAAGGCGCCCTGGCTCGATCGGACCCTGGACTATGTTGGCTTCGGTCGCATCGGGGTGGTAGCCTTCTTCTGCGTCAGCGGTTTCGTCATTCCCTTCAGCCTGCGCGCGCCTCACGCCCTGCGCCATTTCGCCCTGTCACGGTTTTTCCGACTCTATCCTGCCTATTGGCTGTCGCTGGCCCTCTTCCTGGCAATAGCGGGCGCTTTCGGGATGGTGTTCCCGGCTAAGCAAGTGCTCGCCAACATCACCATGGCCCAGGCAGTCGCGGGCCAGCCTGATGTCATCGGCGTCTATTGGACCCTGTTCTACGAACTAGTCTTCTATGCCCTCTGCGCCGGCACCTTCGCCGTGGGCTGGTTGGGAAGTGGGGTCACTGTGATGCTAGGCATGGGGCTGCTAGCGATAGGGGCCAGCCTGGTCGCCGTCCTCCACTTCATCGATTTCCCGATCAAGCCGCCGCTCGGCCTACTCGGCTACCTGAGCATAATGGTCTTCGGCACCGTCTGCCGGTTCGCTTGGTTGGAAGACGACCCTGTAGTTCGCCGTCGGTTGCCGCTGGCCCTGGCTGGCATCCTCATTATGGTCACGCTCGTCGGCTTGCTCGGCTATGCCCACGGCGGCCGGCCGGACCGACCGATCTCCGACTTCGTTGGGGTCTATCTCGGCATCGGTCTGTTCCTGGCAGCCTTCCGGTTCAAAGCCGCGCTGTCGGGACCGGTCATGACCTGGATGGGGCGGATCAGCTATTCGCTCTATCTACTGCATTCGATCGTCGCCCTAGTATGCGCCAAGGCCGCCGCCGAGGTGGGTTCCGACATCACTAAGGTGGCCATCCTCCTGACCGTCCTGCCCCTGTCCTTCCTGCTCGCCCATCTCTCCGCCACCTTCGTTGAGCGGCCGATGATTGAACTCGGCCATAGGCTGGCGCGCGCGCGCGCGTGACGCTTACCCGGCTGCCAAGCGGACCCGGCTTGCCACCGACTAGCGGAAGCCGGCCCGGGTGCAGGCGCCATGTTCTTGAACCAAGTAGCCGGCCGCCTCGCGCTTGGCTGCCGGGCGTTACAGTTTTTTGCGATCAGCCTCCTTCGACAACCGAATGCTATTGGGTTATAGCGAATCCGCCGTACTGCTTTGGTGACGCGTTCGGGTTAGTGCGACACCCCCTCCTGTCGTAATACTTTCACGAAGGTTAGCCAAAGGATGCGGATGTCAAACCACAGCGAACGGCGGCGTAGGTACTCGCTGTCCAGTTTCACTTTTTCTAGTAGGGGCAGTTCATCTCGACCGTTTACCTGTGCCCAACCGGTTAGACCAGGCGTAAGTTTATGCGCACCATGCTGTGAACGAAGCGCAATCAAGTCATCTTGGTTGAATAAAGCTGGACGCGGCCCAACAAAGCTCATGTCGCCCACCAGAATGCTCCACAACTGTGGCAACTCGTCCAGGCTGGATTTCCGCAGGAAAAAACCGATTGGGGTTACGTAGGCATCTGGATCTTTTAGCAAATGCGTAGCAAGAGCAGGCGTTCCGACGCGCATGCTTCGGAACTTTGGCATCCTGAACACTCGGTTGTTCTTTCCGACCCTATCGGACCAGTAGAGCGCCGGCCCTGGGGACGACAGCCGAACCAACAGAAAAATGACCACAATTGGCAATGCCAGTAGTGCAACCGAATAAATCGCCAAAGACAAATCAAAAATGCGTTTCATCTTTTCACTAGAACGATCTTTTTCTCGACTTGCAAACCATCTCGCGGTCTCTTCAAGGCCCAGAACGGGTTCGATGGGTGGAGTCCAGCCAGCCACCTTCTGAAATGCGGAGCTGTCGACAGCCAATTCTGCTAGAAGTTTGTGCGCCGAATCGCTTTTCCCAATAAGGCAAGCTGCTGATCTCAAAATTGCTTCTGGTATCGGAATCACGCATTTTGGGTCTTTTCCGAAAGCGTGACTTAGCGTTCGCGCCACTTCGGCAATACTGAAATTCAACCCGTCAGAAAGAACGAATGTTTGGCGGGACACCGCAGGTTGAACCGAAGCTTTGATGATAGCGTCGCACAGGTTCTCGACGTGAATCAGGCTTCGCGGTCGATGTAAGGCGCCCAAGGGTACAAGCGGAAGATGGTAGACCAGATTCAGAAGCAATCGGAAGTTACCAGGACACTCGCTGCCGTAGACCAGTGTTGGCCGGAGTATCACGAAATCAGTGGGGCCGTCCGCGAGCTCGCTCCTGATCTTCTGTTCCGCGCGCCACTTGCTGACCGCATAAAGCTCTTGAGGTCGCGGTTCGTCATTTTCTGTGAAAGGAATACCATTTGTGCAATCACCGTTTACACCAATGGAACTGATTAGAACGAAGCGCCTTGCACGTGCCGTACGCGCCGCGCGTGCCACAGCTACTGCACTTTCTACATTGGCGACCTTAAACGCGTCCTCGTCTGATACCGCCGTCTTCTCCAAAACGTGGGCGCGAGCCGCGAGATGAACGACGACGTCTACGCCGGCCAGAGCTCGGGTCAACGTATCAATGTTCAGATAGTTATCCAGCTGCCGGTGCTGTACTCCCTGAAGGGCCCTAGGAAGGGCACTAGACTGACGAGACAGACAAGTAACACTATGTCCGGAAATCTGGAGTTTTCTAACCAAATGGCGACCAACGAAGCCCGTGGCTCCGGTAACAGCGAATTTTACTTGCCCAAGCATTTGGGAGCGTTCTTTTAAGTAGCTCTAATGGTAAATCAGGGACGAGGTACGCAGAGCAAACCGCGAAATCAGGATTACTTCTTTCGTACTCCGCTCCGATTGGATCGGGCAGTCTGATAAGCGGATACGATGCTTTATCACCAACATCAAATCAGAAATTTTGATACTTCAGTAGCCCCCGAATCGCATATTGTCCAAAATACCAGAGCGAGGTTGCCACGTTCAACTTCTCGATTTCACGATAGGCCCGCCAGACTTGCAATGCGGAGTTTCTCTTATTGCGAGATACCGATTTGCCCATAACACGATAACGCATTAGATCTTCTTGCAATCCCAGTGCATAACCACCCCCCTTCAACAGGGATAACCAGCACGCGAAATCATCATAATATGTTTTTTTCATCCGGACCGGACCGGCGAGTTCGCTATCGATCAGAACACTCGATGTGGCAATGGCGGTATTGCCCAGCAAGCCGCGATAGTCGAGTCGATGAGGAACGTCAATGTACCGCCCCATTGTTCTGCCGTCCGCCGATATCCGCCGAAAACCTGTCATAGTAAGCTTCGCGCCGCTTTTTTTGTGGAACTCGATTTGTTTTTCCAGTTTTGTTGGTAACCACAGATCGTCGCTGTCGAGAAATGCGATCCAACGGCCATGTGCTTCCGCCAAAGCGGCATTGCGAGCGGCCGCGGGACCGCCATTTTGTTCCAGCGCGATGAGTCGTATCCGAGAGTCGTTTGTCGTCCATTGACGCACAGTTTCGCGGGTGTCATCCGGGGAACAATCGTCCGCGATCAGCATTTCCCAATTTGCGTGGGTCTGGGCGATGACTGACTGAATGGTTTCGCCAATGACTGGCGCCACGCGAAAAGCCGGTGTTATGATCGAAACAAGTTCGTTGTTCATGACGAATCGTCTCCAGACCTTATTCCGTAGCAACGAGCATGGAATGGGTGAAGATCGACACATTGTCGGTATCGGGAACGTAAAGTTCGCCAGGTACGGTTTGCTTCCAAACGCTTGCGAAGTACGCCCGTACGGCCTCATTGCCCGGTCCGCGGTAGCGTTCGTCGAGAACCTCGGCCAAGCGCTGGGACAGATCCTGAAGCCGGTCGAGCGGAGTGGTGAATGGTGAATCGCGATAGAACGCGTCGCCGAGCACGAGTACCGGCTTGCCGACCAAGCCAGCTTCGGCACCGCTCTTGGAGTTGACCGAGATCACTGCGTCCGCGCCGGCCAGTACTTTGTAGTTGTTCGTGGTGGGTGGCAGCAGCGATAGATTGTCATACCGGCGCAGCAGATCGATTAACCGCCTCGCGTCCACCGCACCGACCATTGCCGGATGCTCCTTGATGACCACGCGGTGTGTATGTGGAACTGAACGGCAGATGTAGTCGATCAACGCGAGTTGGTCGAGGAGATGCGGTGTGCGCAGCGTCAACGCCATATCTCCTGGAACATGCAGCGGGTAGTACACGTAACGCTTGCAAGTTTCCAGCGGCGTGTAGTGATTCCGCAAACGATGGCTGTTGAGCAGCATGCGCGCATGAACCGCGACGTGGCTTCCGATGTGGCCGAACTCTTGCTTTTTGCCGTGCAGATGTTTGTCGGCCAACTTCTCTGTCAGCCGGCGGGCATTGCGCCAGTTGACGATCTTCCTCCGAGCGGTGGTGTATTGGTGGCGATCTTTGAGCGGCACGACGATTGCTCCTTTGCTAAGAGTGTCGTCGAGATAGCGGTCGACGTCCGGGGGTACGGATCCGTCTGGCGCATGTTCGATACGGATGGCGGCAAAGCTGTTGCGCAGGAAGAACACGCGGCCGCGGAAGAAACTCGGTTCAATAAACCAGTTGTCGAGGCCATGATGGCGTGCTGCGAAGAAGCTGCCCACCACTGATAGAAATCCGCCGAGTTCCTGGACCATTATGGTCCGCTCCCCGTGAGCCCATTCCCGGCAGGCTCTGTCGGCGGCGAGTAGTGCGGCCGCGAGCTTGTGTCGCATCGCAACCGAGTCGCATGTACCGAAGGCGAAGCGCTCGTGTGCGACCCAGAAATTGAGGTTCGACAGTCCAAAGCGTTGGAACAACGCGTCGGCTGCTGGGTCGTTGCCCCCAGGGGCCTGGCTCGTATCTGTGGCCGCGAAAACCTTGAAGCCCGCCGCCTCAAGCATCTCGGTACTCCGGTCATCGAATGACAAAAAGGCGACTGGCCGACCGAGCTCGCGAAGTTTCAGGCCCACGGGAAGCCAAAAACGGGTCTGGTATTCGGCGAGGGTAGTGATCAGGAAACGGTTCATATTGAGCAGGGCGCAGTCCGCAGCAAGAAGTGGCCGTTCGACGTAAGCATATCCTCACGCGTGTAACGGCTGAACACTGGGTGGATTCGTGTATGAGCAAGCTCATCCTCTGCCCACGGCGGGATCAGGCGCTTGGCTGCCACCGTCTGTAGACCGATCTGCTCGAAGATGCGTTCGTGGTCACTGTGCCGAAGTCGGTTCTGGTAGTGATTGGGTGGATTGAATTTCCGCCATTCGGTGTCTGTGTGACGATAAAAATGGAAACGACCGATTGCTGGATCCGCTGTGCCGTAATGGTCGTGGTAGTCGACGATGAAGCTAAAAAGCGCCTGGGATGTGGCGATCCGCGTGCACTCCATCAAGATGGCATTGATGCTCTCTTCAGGGATATGCTCGAGCGTCGATGTGGAATAGATGAAATCAATGCTTCGGTCTGGCAGTCCAGTGGCGCGAGCGTCGCCAGGTGCTCGGTACTCGATGCGATACGGAGGCCCGAGGTCGTCCAATAAGGCGATAGATGGCCAGGACCCGGGCACCATGGTTCGCAACTGAGTGATGATGTCGTTGACTTGCTCCGCTGTCGCAAGCCGCTCTAAGTCGAACGCGTAAACACACTTCGCTCCAGCGGCGCTGAGCAACAGCGGGGTCAGAAGGTTGCGCCCAGCGCCGAATTCCAGCGCACACGCGTCGGGTGGCAGCTTCCTGAAGTTGTCGACGTGGTAATTGTACGTCGCCAGGGTTGTCGGACTCAGCTTTTGGAAATAACGCCCGGTGAGATGACGCTGGAAAGCGATGTGTAGCTGGCGCGAAAATGGAACGCGGTTCAGGACGTGAAACGCTAGACACTTGAGCTTCCAGTTCATGCTGTTTCTACCACCTTTCGTGTGTGGGTTTCGTGGAGTTTGGTTTCACAGATCGTTGTGTCTTTGGTAACGATACCCCATGCTCTCTGGAGCGTCGGCCCCCTTGCCGGATTCCGCGCCAGGATGTCCGCTCCTCGCACTTTGGTACGCAGCGAACCCGAGACACCGGCTCTATCGCGGCCAGTTCCAGACAGATGCGAACGCAGCCATTGATAAATGCCGAAGGCGCTGGTTCCCGCCAACTTAGACTAGGGTCGTCGCTGCATTTCCCGAGATAGCTCTCCGGCGTTCCCTTGTTTTCTCGCGTCTGGCACGATATCTCCCCAATATGTACAAAAGCAGAAGAACTCCACACTTGGCCCAAAAGGTCCAGGCGATCAGAAAGTTGAGCATGCCGCCAATATAGAGAATGGAAAAAGGATCGTAAACATAAAGGGCGAAGAAAGCCGTCGCGAATTTGCCGAGGCAGACCGATTCGACGATCAGTCGGATCAACATCGCGGTGATAATTCCGAAGGCCAGCGCAACCGGTAATGCAAACCATGGACCGAGCAACTCAAACAAGACCTCCGGGTATCCACCTGCATATTGCTGACCCAGGTCAATTAGATCGGAAGCACGGTCGTAGCCGAGGTTTCTGGCCATCAACATCTGAATCGATGTGTTGCGCTTGGGATCGATGGCGTTGACGAACAGGTAGTCCCACGTGTCATCGAATGAGTCGCTTAGTCGATCTGCCAAGCCATTCCAGGTGGTCCACCACAGTTCAACCGGTTGTATAAGTGTCCGTTGCTGAAACTGTTGTGTTGGATCGTCGTAACCCCGCACGGTCACAAATGAGTTCAGCAGAAGCATCAGAATCAGGGCACTTCCAGAAATAAGTGCAAGGTGAAGCCCTGACCGGGAAACAAGAATCGATTTCCACCGAGATGTGCGGCGTGGCGGTGGTGGTAACGCGCGTGCCGAGCGTAAAGCGAGGACTGCGGCTAGCGGCAACACAAAAAAACTCGAAAAAGCGAAGAAAGCGGAGAAGCGATTGCCGGTCAGTGCAAAGTACAACAAAAATGCGACTAGCAAGCCAACGAATCGAAAATCGAAATCCTTGCCGGAAAGCCGTGGGTAAACGAACAAGCAACCGATAGGCGCTGCGAAGAGGAACCCATGCTCAAAAACGAGTGGGTGAAGCGGACCGGCGAATAATTTATTATATTCAAGGCGATCCATTCCCGAAATAAGTGGAATGGGACCGCGCAGGAACATATCAAGATAAAGGGCGATGAGGAACAAGCAGAGGGCCATGAATGCGATATTCGCAATGCGCCTTTTTGAAGGGAGGGGGCTTGCAGTGATGCGATTACGCAGCTGTTGCAGGTATGCTGGTCTGAATAAATACGCCAGCGGTATTAGAAGGGTTAGCACACTGCACGCAAAGAGCGGCATCGACTGTCCGCCGCCGACGTAGTCTCCGAGCTCGACGGCGTACATTGGGCCTGCAAGGTCAACATAGATCAGTGACAACGTCCGTGTTGTCAGAGCGAAGACAATAAGAAAAGCCGCGAGTGCAGCGGCCGGTCGTCTCGATATAAGCCAGATTACTGTTGCCACGACGAGCGCGGCGAATACAAGCGTTAGCATGACAGCCGCGATATCCTAGGAATCCGTTTCGCCCAAACGATCACGTGAAGCTGCGTCTTCTCCCTTTCATGCTTTGTTACACCTCCGTCGCCGCATGAGCGTGTCGCTGTGAATCCGCGACCTTGCCCGTCAAAAAATCTATCGATTTCATTTGTAATCATTTCAGTGAAACGGACTATTAGCCGGTCTCGGGTACTGTTTATTCCGGTCGAATCAGTACGGACGACAAGGGCATGCCTGTCATCGGATGACGTGCAAGGTCAACCCGGCGAGTGCCTACACCTTCGTGCAGGGCGAGCGATCCAAGGACGTTAGCAATATCCATTCTGTGAAGTTGCTTGGCCGCGCGTTTGGGTTGTAGTGTAGCGCGCAGTTGTCCAGTCAATCGCGAACCGAACAGGTTTGCTATGACGGCCTGTGCCCGTTGTGATGTCCTTGAAACGCGGCGCGAGCTTGCCAGCGACCGGCGTATCGAGGAGCGCGATCCGGTAGCGCCCCGTTTGTCCAAACTGGCGATCAATGCCCCGGCTACTCGATCCGCAGCAAAGCCGTCATTGAGATAGAACCACGGATGAATTTGCTCACGGTACCGCGAGCCAAAATCGAAACGGCGGCTCGCTCCGGGAATGTCGGATATGTACTCGTAGAGCTGTTGTTCGGTGTCCGCGCGAAGGCTGACTCGCGATGGCAAAGTGCTGTGCTGGCTCATGTGCGGCGTATTAAGAAATTCCATTGCGAGAGGCAGCTTGTCCAGCATGATCGCTTCGATCGACGTACCACAATTTAGATGGAGTACACACTCGGAATTCTGGATCACGTTCAGGACGCTTCCGAGGCCATCGACCTCAACGTTGTCGGTATCTACAAACGCCGTGCGATAGCGTTCAGCGTTTTCGAATGGATGAGGCCGCAACATGAATTGACGCTCCGGGAATCGGCTTGCAAGCCGATTCACAGCATCAATGAAATTCGCCAGGATCTGCTTCGAATCGGCAACCAGCTTTTCAATGTAGTCTTCTTTCCAACCTGCGGCTATCAGCGTGCGCAGTTCCTCTTCGGGGGACTTGGCGAACAACGGGTTAACCAGTGTGAAGTTGGCATTGATGAGGATGTAGCCTTTACGATCATGCTTTAATAATCCGCGCCACCGTGTGGCTGCGAAATCGAAACGCGGACAGCCCGTCAAATGCAGCTGACGGACGTCCATCCCGCTGTGGCGTACAAAGGCCTCATGTAGCGTTCCCCCCCAAAAAAAATAGCCCGCCAGCAACTTCGAGTAGCCGCTATCGCGAATGTAAGTTGCAAGACGTTGAGGCGAATTAGCTCCGTCGTCAGCCAACACCCCGCCTTCCGTATCGAGAACCCAGACTGGTAGCCCCGAATCCTTGTACCCTCTTACAAGCTCCAAATTCACCGGCCTTGCATAATTGATTATCAAGCCATCCAGCCCTAGCAAGGGGACGTCGACGGCCTGATCGTATAATGGGATCAATGCCGTTTCGACGCCGTGCTTTGCCAACGCGTGCCCAAGCATGACCCCTCCAAACAAGTCACGCTTGGGGTGGTCGACGATGAAGCCGATCCGGCGACGATGGACAATCATGTGGCTGAAAGGACGCATTTCACAACGTCGCTTTCGCAACCCGTGAGGCGGAAGCGCGGCGGGGGTTCTGGAAGCAACCGGGGCACGGAAGTGTAGGTGGCGGTATAGAGCAAACGCTCGTGTCCTGGCGAAAGACGACTGCCCATGTGCAGGCATCGCGAGGTTTCGACCATGAACGCACTCAGCCGCGGCGCCACCATCGCTGTGACCTCGGCTGCCTCAACCCTTCCTGCCAGTGCTTTGTCGGAGCGATGGCTTCGCAGCGAAAAGCCGAAGCGGTCTGAGGCTGGTCCGGGAATGAAGGTGAATGGGCCATCGTCTAAGGACAAGACGTCGGTCAGATAAACGAAAAGCTTGATTACACGAGTGTCGTCGTGGTCACGGTGCCAAAGCTGTGAGTAGGACAATGCTTTGTCGGAGTTGCGCGATAGCGTCAGCAGTACGTAGTCGAGTTGCGGCAATTCACCAAAAGCACGGGCGAGAATGGCAAGTACCGCCGGTTGCAGCGCAAACGTGACGAATGGGCTGTCAGTCGGCAAAGTACCGTCTTGCATGTCTTCATCGAGCAGCCGCGTCCAGAAATCCTTATGGCTTGAAACCTGTTTCACGGAAACTTTCTGCGCTCGCTGATGCTTTTCCAAAGCGGCTTCACTAAGCGAGCGAGTAATCTCCGGATCCATCACATCAGATACTACGGCATAACCATTCTGAATAAGTTCCTCCGCGTGAATCTGCTGCTTAGGCAGCACGACGAGCCCGCGGGCCAAGTTCCGCCGACGCGTTATTTCAGAACGTACTCCTGCGCGCCGCAGGGGTTTGATAAACCGCGCAATGGGTGAGCGATATATGTGCCAGAGGATGCGCCACCCAGTCGAAATGGACCCCTTCTTCTTTACCATGCGATGATTCTCAGGAGATCCGTCAACACCCGAGGACCTTGCCGTTCAGGCGCTGATCGACTATCGCTATGAGTCGCACACGCTGTGCGGAATCAAGGGCAAATCGGAAGCACAAAAGCCAGCACAGCAGAATCCACATAAGCATGCAAAGTATGAGAACTAGCACCCCATTAATTCTGGTTGCCAGAATCATGGCGGGCAGAACGAGTAGCCCTGCTAAGCAAAAGATCCGGGCAAACTGTCCACTAGCCTTTGCAGAAATGCCCATTTGAGTGTTGATCAAGCGCATCTGCAGAAAAAACGTCAACACCACGGCGACTACCTGGCCGAGCATAAATGCTCTTTCGGCCAGCAGTTTCATGGTCACTATCGATACTGCGAACTGGATAAAAATCTGTAGTGCAACAAGGCGATTCATAGAAACAATAGCATGCTGCCGAACCATCAGTACAGTGCCGCCGAAGCTGACGAGCACTGCGAGTGCTGGAATCAGAAACATAACGGCTTGCCAATACCAGTCACGCGCCAGAACTGCGCCCAGCCAGACTCGGAGCAATGGTTCGGAAAAGGCCATCGCCGCGCCAAGTGGCGGCACGGAAATCAAAGCGATAATCAGCATGCCCGTCTGTCCCAGACGCTGCATATTCTCGGTGTCTGCGGCGCTTTCCAAGCGTGCCGCCACCGGTAATACCGTTGCATTCAACATGCCGAGAACTGATTTGGCGAATCGCGGCAGCCGAGACAGCGCGTCGAAAGCGCCAACGGATGCTGGCCCGAGCAATAAACCGATCAACATCGGCGCCAGTTGGGTCTGCGATGTGCCAAGAACCTTATTAGCCGCCATCGCGCGGGTTCGGGATACAAACGCTGAGCGATCGTCTGGCTGCCAGCCACAGAACCTTACCCCACTTGGCCGAAGGGCACGATTGGCGATGGCTCCGGCCATCGCTGCCCGCAGCATGAGCGACACTAGCAATGCGTAGCATGCCGCATCGACTCCCCATCCTTGCCAGACCGCGGTCAGGGCTAGGGCAGCGTATATCAAAGCAGCAATAACCTCGATCGCTCGTTGGGCAGCATAGTTTTCGAAACCCTTCACGATCCCTTCGAATACTAGTGATACAAAGAACACCGGCAGTAGCCAGCCGGTGACAACCAACACAGCGGACAAGCCACTCCGATTTGCGGCAGTGACCGACATCCAACCCGGGATGAACCGAGCGCAGGTAACGAGGCCGACGGCAGTAGCGGCGCCGGTTGCAGCAGCAGTTCCGATAGAGAGAGTCAGCATGCGAGCGCAGCGCTTCCAGTCGCGATCCACTCGCGCGGTAGCAACGGCTTGTGTGGCAATTTCGCCGAAACCAAAGTCAAATACGGCGAAGGCAGCAGCGGGAAGGAACAGGCGCGCGAGGGTGATCTGTCCGAATCCAGCTAACCCGTAGCTGGAGATCAGCACGGGCACAAGCAGCAGTCCGACTACCGTGACAGCGAAGAACGCTGCTGCCGATATGGCGGCATTACGGAATAGTGATCCCAACATTTAGACAGCGACAAATTTGCGAAGCGCCCGCCGTAGCACTTCAGCGATTCGTTCCACTTGCGACAAAGTCATGTTGGATCCCGACGGCAGACATACACCGCGGTGGAAGAAGTCTGCTCCCACATCGTTGCCCTCCGCATGAGCAAAAAACTCGCATCCCGCGAACAGCGGCTGTAAGTGCATCGGTTTCCAGACTCTGCGCGCTTCTATTCTCTCCTCGGCCAGTGCACGTATGAGGGCGTCAGGTGTCCTTCCGCTGGATAGTGTGCACGCTGTAAGCCAACGAGTGGAGCGCCCATAATCCGCTTCCGGCATCCACTCGATTTCCGGAACGCCAGATAGCTTATCTCGATAGATGTCAAATACCCGGCGGCGAGCCTCAACGCGCTCATCAAGAACTCGAAGCTGACCACGTCCAATACCCGCCAGCACATTGCTCATGCGGTAGTTGTAGCCCACCTCGACATGCTCATAGTACGGCGCCGCCTCTCGCGCTTGAGTGGCTAGATGTCTGGCGCGCGTGATGAGTTGAGCGTCTTCGGAAACCAGCATGCCGCCACCGGAAGTAGTGATGATCTTGTTACCATTGAACGAAAAGACACCAAGCTTGCCAAGGGATCCGCTGGCTCTTCCACGATATGTTGCTCCCAGCGATTCCGCTGCATCCTCGACGACCGAAACGCCATAAGTGTTGCAGAGCCCGATGATCGGGTCCATGTCAGCGCTCTGGCCATAAAGATTGACTACGATCACTGCCCTGGGTAGCCGGCCTTTGGCGCGTCGGTCTGCTAACGCACGTTCCAGTGCTTGGACTGACATGTTCCACGACCTCGGTTCCGAGTCGATAAACACCGGTACCGCGTGTTCATAAAGAATAGGATTGGCACTCCCGACAAATGTGAAACTTGAACAGAACACCTCATCGCCAGGCTCAACACCGAGCAGGCGAAGCGAGAGGTGAATCGCGGCAGTCCCGGAGGACACTGCTGCCGCGTGAGCTACGCCAATGCGCTGCGCAAGTTCTTTTTCAAAGGCATCGACGTTGGGACCCAGCGGGGCAATCCAGTTTGTTCGGAATGCCTCCTCGATATAAGCCATCTCGAAGTTGCCAAGGTGCGGTGTGGAAAGGAGAATTTGCGATTCCAAATCACGTCGCAGCAGCAGTTCGACAGGCCGATCATCGGCGTCAATAACTGGGAGGTGGTTCACCATGCGCTCATTCATCGCTTGCAATGCTTCGGCCGGTGAGCACGGATGCCGGCGCACAATTGCTGACTGCGTCGGCAGGCTGGACAGCGGTTGTCCGAGCGTGGCGCCTTCAAGCAGCTGGCGTCGCACATCGCCATCGGTCACGGTGCGCAGCAAACGGCCCTGGCCATCGATGAGAAGTACGATGCCTTTGGCAGTTGCCTGAAGACGTTCCAAAACATCGTGTAATGAATGAGTTTCTGTGAGTAGGAAGTCTTGGAAGGCAGTCATTGCAATCTCGGTTGTGGTCTCCAGCCTTTGTCGGTTGAGGTTAAAACGCATCCAGTTGTCGAACAGGACGCGCGGGGCAACCAACGACGACATCACGTGCAGCCACATCTTTAGTTACTACCGCCCCCATGCCGGCCAATGCACCGCGTCCGATGCGCAGACCTTGGCGCAGACTACAGCCCACTCCGACCTCGCTACCGGTTTCAAGGCGAACATTGCCGGGGATAGTGACGCCAGGTGCGACGGTGCAAAAGTCTTCCAGTACCGCGTCGTGGCTGACCGTGCAAGCCAAGTTGAGCACAACATGGCGGCCTACGTTAATCTGTGTGGTCAAAATACAGCCAGCCGCGATCATCGTACCTTCGCCGATCGACACATGGCTGGATTGCAACACTCCTGGATGTACGAGCGTTGCATAGCGTGGCTGGCCGAGCGCTTCCATACGGTGTATCACAGCTTGGCGTACACGTGGTGAACCAATTGCCACAATGAACCAAGCGTCCTCAAACCGCTTCCAATCGTCGATGCGGCCGATGATCGGTACACCACTAACATCCTTCCCCTGAGCGTGCTCGCTGTCATCAAGGAAGCCCGCCACCGACCACTGGCCTGCGCACTCCCGAGCAAGCCAAATCATCTCACGACCATGGCCTCCAGCGCCAACGACGATGAGCTTGTGCTTTGATGTTTCTTGCATGCTGCGATTTTGTACCTCAGTACGTGACTTTTTTCTTCAGTAGCTGTGTATCGAGACGCACAGATGACAGGATTTCAGCGACCCTGCTGTCAGTGCAACCGTCACCGTAGACGTTGCTCCGCTGAGCCCGTGGAACCTGCGCAGCGATCCGGATGGCTTCGCGAATCGCAGGCAGCTCGGCCGGTGCATCGATAACGTTGGCGTTCCGTTCACGGTCGCGCTGCCGATCGCCAACATTGACCACCGGGGTGCCGAAGGTGGCAGCTTCAATGATGCCACTGCTGGAATTGCCAATCAGCATATCGGCCGCGGCAATGAGTGACACGTAATCGGGTCTGGCGAGGTGGGTGACTGGACGGAAGCCCTGAACCTCGACACAGAAACGTTCGATTGCATTACGCACCACTGCATTGCCTGTATCAGCATTGGGCATGAGACAGACCGCCTGCAAACCCTCAGCGTGCACCGCTTGCAGGAGCGCGCGGCATTGATCACCGGCCAAGGCGAAGTCCTGTACCACGGGGTGAAAAAGCACCACGGCCATCGGGCCGGTTGGGTCAAGGTCAAAGACCTGCGCGAGCTCTTCGCGCGAGCGCGTCACCAGCGCCTGCAGACCTACCAGTCCAGGCGTACCAACCACATGGATGCGCACATCTTCTTCTCCCATACGCAATAAACGCTGGCGCGATTCTTCGGTTGCCACCAGATGCAGGTGTGCCAGCTTTGAGATCGCGTGCCGCATGGCGTCATCGACGGTGCCGGAACGCTCGCCTCCGCACAGATGGGCGATAGGCACGCCGGCCAGCATGGCGGGTAGTGCGGCGGCCAGCATCTCCGCGCGATCACCCAGCAACAGCAGAATGTCCGGTTGTATTTCAGCGAGAACCGAAACCATACCTTGCATCACTTGAGAGGCGGCCTGCGCCATGCCGAACCGGGAGTCATCATCCATGTTGACGGGTAGCCGCGCTGCGATCGGCAGACTCGATGCCTCCACTTCGCTTACCGTAAGGCCGAAGCGTGGAGATAAGTGCATGCTGGTGACGCACAACCGCAGTGACAGTCCCGGCGTGACCGCCACTCGATGGAGAGTGGGCAGCATCAAACCAAAGTCGGCGCGCGTTCCGGTGAGATAGAGCACCTTGCGCGTCAAGCCAAATCCTCCCAGCAAAGCATCGTGCCGGCGGATACGGCACGCGCGAGCTTGCGGCCGACGATCGAGCGTACATATTCCGGACCGATACCCGTTCCTGGTCTGAGGAAACGGAGGTCGTCTTCGCTGACGACCGCGCCAGCCGCGAGATCGCGCCCGGCGAAGGCGCTACGCCGTACCAGGTCGCGAACCGGTAACTCGCTGGGACGAGGTGCTTTGGTGCCGTCGCCCATTGCTTTTTCGATGGCACGTACGCCAGCTACCAGCGCGGCCAATTGTTGTGTATCGAGCGAAGCTTGATGATCCGGTCCGGGCAGAGAGCGATCAAGCGTGAAATGCTTTTCGATGACCGTCGCTCCCATCGCAACCGCAGCGAAACTGATCTCGACGCCAAGCGTGTGATCGGAGTAGCCGATGGGCACACCGAGGGCTGAGTTCAGTGCCAACATCGCACGCAGATTGACGTCTTCGGGGGCCGCAGGATAGTTGGACGTGCAGTGCAGTACCGTGAGCCACCCGCCAGGATCCTCTGACGAACCCGCTTCTCTTCGGGCGAGACGCAGCCACTCCACCGCTCTTTTGACCTCGTCCAGGGTGCCCATGCCGGTGGAGAGGATCAGCGGCCTCCCGGTACGTGCCAGGAATTCCAGGAATGGTCGGTTCGTCAATTCGCCGGATGCGATCTTGATGCGCCGCATGCCGAGGCGGATAAGCAGATCCGTTGCCCAAGGCTCAAACGGCGTCGACATGAACTCGATTTTGCGTTCGGCACAGTGCTGTGCCAGCGCAGTATGGTCATCCTCTGACAATTCCAGCGCACGAATCATCGACAGCTGGTCACCCGTGTCGGTGTGTGTCTTCTGGTATTCCGCCTTCGAAGTGCCAGGCATGACAATGTTGTCGGCTCTGAAGGTCTGAAATTTCACCGCATCGGCGCCCGCGCTGGCCGCTGCGTCGACAAGCTGAAGTGCTAGATCGCGAGAGCCATTGTGATTGACGCCAGCTTCGGCAATGAGAAAGCATTTCACAACGCTGATTCCTGTTGGGTAGGTTCCCAGACAATGACGACCGGATCATTTCTGTAGGTCGGTGCGAAATGTAACCGCTGCGCTGCAATTGCCCGCATGAGTTGATCGTGTTCCAGTGTTCTGATCGAACTCACCAGCATGCGCTGATAGTCCTGTTGCCATAGATACGCAGCGGCCGCCCAAATTTTTGGCGACTGTCGGTTGAACAACTCGAGCGTCGGCTCAATGTGGACGATCTGCCGTATTCCAACCTGAGTGAGGCTGCTAGCCCACCTTTCGTACCCGAAATTTCCGAAGGTATTAATGATACGGTCCTTGCTACTCTCAGCGACAGCTGCTCTGAAGGCTTTTAAACCAGCGGCACACACTTAACATTCATATACTGGACTTCCAGGGGATGTCCCGATAACTAATTATAAGCGAGGAAGGTACATTGCTTACTGCTTGATATCTTTGACCGGCGGCATTTGTGATGTTTATGTGCTCGCTCCTATGTTCTCGGCCATTAGCTGCTCGACCAATCTAAAATCGATTGGTGTATCTATATCGATCGAACGTTCGCGTGGCATTACATGCAGCTTCACGCTGCCACCCCAAAGACCCTTGTCCAGTGTATGACGGTGCCATACATAAACCGACCCGTTCATCGCGTACACGATTGGCGCCTGCTGGCGCGCAAAGATGCCGCCGGGCACGCTCTTGACCAGGCCGATGTTACCGCCCGACTTTTCCTCCACCATATTGAAATACGGGTTTTTCTCTGCACGATAGCCAGTGATTACAACGTCAGTTTCCGCATCAAGCAAATCGATGCATGCGTTTATATCGTCTTGCATGCGCAATGGCGAAGTTGGATCAAGATCAATGATGCGAGTTACAGTTACTCCCATCCGCTCCACCTCGCCTACCAAGTGTGCGATCACCGGTAATTTCGGCGCAGTGTTGGTTGCTAACTCGACAGGTCGCAGAAAGGGCACTTCCGCGCCAGCAGCTCGCGCGACATCGGCAATTTCACGATCGTCAGTGGATACGAAAACGCGGTCGATGCGTGGACAAGCCAAAGCTTGGGCGATCGTATGGACTATCAATGGGCGACCGTGCAGCATCTTTATGTTCTTACGCGGTAAGCCGGTAGAGCCGCCGCGGGCGCAAATACTGGCAATAGTGATCATGACGAATATAGCTGCAAGTTAATTTTCAGATTTGGCGTACCGCTATGCATTCCTTCGTGGATATCATTAGCATAGATACGACTATCATGGACCGTATCGAGTAATATTCTCATGGTGGTTCAATAGGAAGATAAGCGATGCTGAATTAATCGAGCCGGTGTCGATATCACGATATGCAAGACCCTCTATTCCTCAGAACCATCGCTCAAGCCGATCGAGCGCTATCCAGAATCCTTCGCCGTCGTTTTTGTGCCCCTGCCAGATTTCGGGAATGAAAGATGCTTTGGGCGCTTTTCTATTGAGAGTATCAGCGACCATGCCGAAATCTACTTTGCCGTCGGCGATCTGCAAGCCCTCGCCATCCACACCCTCGGCGTCAACGATGTGCAGATGAGCCGAATATTCGCCAACTCGCTCAAGAAAATCACGGAACGACAAGCCAAAATGATTGCAGGCGAGCTGAGAATGCGAGATGTCAAGACAAATACGGCATTTGTAGCGATTACAGAACCGCTCTATGTCCTCGGCAGTCATGAACAGGTTGTGATAGCGCTGGCCGCCGAAATGCCATGGGAATGGCGGCATTGTTTGGAAGATGATTTCGACGCCCTCCTGGTTTACTTTCGCCAAACTATCAGCAATCAACTCATACAAGCTTGCACGTGCGCCTTCTGGGATAAAGCCGTCTGGCGTAAATCCCCCCGCGTTGATGATAACGAAGGGCTTGCGAGCGCGCTTGAAGAAAGGCTTCAGACGTCGGGTGAGATCGATAACTCGCTGCAGTTCGACGATCGATCTTTCCCGATATATGGGATCCGTCGAGCAGAGGTCCATGACATGATCACCAGAAAATAGCTCCGGACTGTGAACAGCCAGGTCGAGATTTAATGGAGCTGAAAAAAATTTCTCAGGAGCTTCCTCCATATCCTTATAGCTCAAATGGAATTCGAGCAAATCAAAGTTGGACATCCCCGCCATCTTCGCAAGATCGTGATAGCGAACGGGTATCCCAAATGGGCGAGAAAATTTATATTGACGAACCTCCACCCGTTGTGCATCAACATCAGAAGGATAGAAAAAATCGCCGGCCTTGAAATCGCGTTTTGCCGGCTTATCCAAAAGTTCCACTTTGCGATAAGGGGATAAGCCTTTGCCCGGGCTTCTCACCTCAATCATTTCCGCAGTAATGATCCCGCCAGCACGGAGAGGGCGATTAATCATCAGACTCTTGGCCAGCACCTCGCGATTCATCATCTCGCCTTGGGTCACTCGACGGATATCCTTCGTGCCCATCGATAGCTCTACCTCCCGGATACCTTGAACCATTGCTCGAAATTCCTCGGGCAGCAGGCTGACGCGATGGTCGTTGCCTTCCATGTTGCGGTCTAGTGTGAAATGCTTCTCAACGACCCTTGCTCCCTTGGCCACGGCGGCTATTGCCACAGAAATGCCGCGTTCGTGTCCAGAATAGCCAACCGGACAATCCCCAATCTGCTTAAGCCTCTCGAGATAGCTGAGATGAATATCTTTGAATGGTGCTGGGTATGTGGAGTTGCAGTGCAGTAAGACGAATTTGGCATTGAGGCGGCGCAAAATGCGCACTGCATCAACGATTTCAGATTCATTTGACATGCCGGTGGAGCAAATGAGCGGCTTGCCGGTCCGTGCCATGGCATCGAGAAGATCGTGGTTAGTGAGATCCGCCGATGCCAGCTTGAAGGCCGGCATGCCGTAACGATCAAGTGCCTCGAGACTTTCCTTATCCCATGGTGTACACAAGGGAAGAATCCCCTTGCTCTTGCAGTAGTCGAACACCAAAAACATGTTCTCGATGCTCAGCTGAAAGCGGGCAAGCAAATCGAGAGTGTACTGAGCCCCAAGATCCTCACTCGTGTCGGATGCGTTTCCAGCATTGCGATAGAGCTGGCGCATATTGCGCAATTGAAACTTGGCGCAATCAGCACCAGCGGCGACGGCTTCATCAACTAAGCGACGTGCCAGATCAATGCTTCCGTTGTGATTATTGCCGATTTCGGCGATTAGGAATGCTGGCTTATCGGGGGCGATAACAAAATCGCCAATCCGGAATTCGGCGGGCTGGCGCTGCGCGATTGCGACCAAGTGCCGATATCTGTCGACAAGAGGTACCACCGTAATGCGTTCGCTGAACGCACTCTCGATTTCCTCATGAGTAGCCTCACTCGGCATGTAAAAAAGATCCTTGTTACTAACCGCGCTCACCGGAACATCTAGATTTATTTGATTGCCGGCTAGCAACCAACGCCGAAAATCGCCGTCGGTAAGAATTCCCTCCAGCTCACCCTTTTCCGTTACCGAGAACACGAGACGACTTTTGTTCTCACTGATCCTGCGTAATGCATTTAGCAGGCTATCTTCGGAGAAAACGATGAACTTCGACAGATTGCGTTCGATGATCATGGCACTTGTATTTCCAACATAAGAGCTGAAACGATTGCGAAATCAGCTAGGCTGTCGATTTCCCAGCCCTCCTCTTCGCTCATCACGAACATTGAAATTTTTCCACCCAGTCGGTTTTTATGTTTACGGAGAATCTCCGTGCGAGTGATATAAATCGAACCATTTTCGCGAAACCAACGATTTTCCGGCTTTATATCCTGACGTCGCGGCCGATTCTGATAGTCATAGAGTGCCCGTGGCTGCAGGGAATCCGTCCAAAAGAAGTGATGATTTTCGCAGACGCTCAACAATGAATCCGCGCGTTCGCTTTCAAATTTCGCGATGGCCAGCGCCAATGAGCCGGGGCGGCGCATGGGTGAGGTCGGCTGCAGAAGGATAACGGCATCCGGTGCATGTGCGTTTTCCTCATACCAGCTCAAAGCATGCAAAAGTACGGGTTCTGTTGCTGTACTGTCTTCGGCCAGCGTGGCCGGGCGCATGAAGGGAACTTCTGCGCCATGTCGGTGTGCAATATCTGCGATAAGATCGCTATCGGTGGAAACCACCACATGATCGATCTCCGGCACGCATTTGGCCTGTTCAATGCTCCACGCAATGAGCGGCTTACCTGCGATTTCCCGGATGTTTTTTCCAGGCACGCCTTTTGATCCACCGCGCGCCGGGATTATTGCCAAATAGCGCATTATTACTTGCCAAGAAGTCCGCGGAAATAAGCGATGGTGCGGGGAAGTCCAACATCCAGCGGGATGGTGGGAGCCCAGCCAAGCTGTTCCTTTGCTAGTGAGATGTCAGGCTTCCGCTGTTTCGGATCGTCTTGAGGTAGCGGCATGAAGCGGAGTTTACTGCGTGATTTGGTCAGTCGAAGCGCCGTCTCAGCCAGCTCGAGCATAGTGAACTCTCCCGGATTGCCCATGTTTACGGGGCCCACGAAGGAGGAAGGAGAAGCCATCATGCGTATAAATCCATCGACGAGATCATCGACGTAGCAGAAGCTTCTGGTTTGCGAACCGTCACCGTAGATCGTGATGTCCTCCCCTCGAAGCGCCTGAACGATAAAGTTGCTGACGACTCGACCATCATTTGGGTGCATGCGGGGACCATACGTGTTGAAAATGCGTACGACCTTTATTGGGATAGCGTGCTGACGCCAATAGTCAAAAAAAAGAGTTTCAGCACACCGCTTCCCTTCGTCGTAACAACTGCGGGAGCCGATTGGGTTGACCTTTCCCCAATAGGATTCAGGCTGTGGATGAACTTCAGGGTCTCCATATACTTCGCTCGTCGACGCTTGAAGTATCTTGGCGCCGGTTCGCTTGGCGAGGCCGAGCATGTTAATTGCGCCGTGTACGCTTGTTTTGGTGGTTTGCACCGGATCATGCTGATAGTGGATGGGTGCAGCAGGGCAAGCCAAGTTGAAGATTTCGTCGACTTCCACATATAAGGGAAAAGTCACATCATGACGCATTAACTCAAAATTTGGTTTTTGCAACAAATGATATACATTTTCTCTGGTACCAGTAAAAAAATTGTCTACACAAAGAACATCGTGCCCCTCTTCAAGAAGACGTTCGCAAAGGTGTGACCCAAGGAATCCGGCGCCACCGGTAATGAGGATGCGCTTGCGGAGACTATAATTTCTCATTTTCCCTTACTTCCTAATATTTGATTCCCACGCCGATCACACGAATCGCGTGTGCCGATCAGTTCCAGGGTAGGTCAGTGTGTTTCTTGAGACTCGTTCTTTAGGCCTACGCAATACCTGCTCGTTGTCGATGTAAGTAAAGGCGGAGATATCTGAAAGGCCGAATGAACGGATACAGCCACACCAAGGCGACTGGAAGACGAACGACTTTGATATCGTCCAGACCTAAACACAAGGACCTCAGCCAGTGTTCCGCTCGTTCGTATAGCGTATGACGGGAGGCTGGGTGTATTTGCAACCGGAGATTTTGCAGCAAGAGCCGCAATCTCGGGCGCGTGAGTTCCACGTCGGCTAATTGTAGGCGCCGTAGCACGATACCCATGTTACTTCTTACCTCATCATGATAACGATCGACGATGGCATTCTCCGCCATATTCAAAGTGGAACCGAATGCCTGACTGATTAACAGAAGGACTTCTGCAAGTACTGCGTCAAGACGCAATTCTTTGGACGCTGCGAGCAGGTTTGGCCATTCTTTCTCCTGTAATCGTGCGAACAGCACGTGCAGGTCTCCCAGCCACTTCAGCCGACTCCAACCGTGCATGGTTCCGTGTAGGCACAGATAAAGAATTTGCGCGTAGGGTCGTTCCGCTTCTGAAAGCATCATCCGCCACCAGATCGGTTCGTACCTTGAGTTCCTGACACGTTCAAAGCGCCAGTGAAGTTCGACGAGCATTCCCGATTGACGATGACGGCAATTTATTTCATAGGCAAATGCAGGAACCAGGCGCAACAGATTTGAACGTCTGATGTGGGATGGCAGGTCTATTTCGTACCCTGATTTCTCCAAAAGATCAAAGGCAGCTGGGATCTGGTTTGGAGACACGATCAAATCGATGTCCCTTTGGTGCCGAAGCCCGATATCTCCGTACAAACGTAACGACATCTCCGTCCCTTTGAGGGCTAGCACGGGTAGTTCGGCGTTTCGAAATGCGGCCTGCAGCCGCAAAAGTTCGGCGTGATAGCGCAGATTGTTCAGTTGGCAACGGTGTGCAAGCGGGCGGAGTGATGTCAGCCAAGGCAGGCTTTGTCCTGATTCATTCGTGTACCTGGATAGCGCGCGCTCGGCAAGTGCTGGAACACGATGACGTTCAACGAGGTTAAGAAAGGCTTCGGGGGATGGCTGCTCGGCGAGTGCGGCGCTGATGCTTTTAAATTGTAACGGCCATAGCTCGGGTAACGAGTAAGAAACCGCCGCTAATAGCGAAAAGTCACTTTGGTCGATCATGAGCAAGCCCACTTGTCCCTACCAAGTGCGGATGTAAGAGGTCTCATTCCCAGAATCGCACTGTAATAGCCGGTTTCTGGCAACTGTCCTTCATCCGTAGCATTGACGTAAATCATCCTGGATCAAGCCCTAGTGCCAGAATGATGTTGTTCGATGTAGGTTGCGGATTGCAGGATTCGGATCAGCGCAATATGTGGGCTCGTCAGTTGTGTGCCTCTCCCATCCTCTATTATGGCTTGACGTCGGACTTCGGCTGGCGAGGGGCTTTTTTGGATCAGGTCTGCAATTGCATCGAGATCGAATAATTCCGCGACACGGGCGCGCTGGCGCAATTCATCCACGCGTGCTATCACGAAGTGACGCTTTTCTGCCAGATCCAGCGCCAAGCATGGAAAAGGCGAGTACTTTTGATGCCGCCACAAGACCTGCTCCGGCAGTACCGACGACATGGCATCTCGAAACGGTCGTCGTTTCCACCCACCGCGGATGAACAGGTCGCTCGGAAGTACAAGCGCGAATTCAATCACGCGGCGATCCAGCATTGGGAAGGTGAAGGCTACGCCGTGTCGTGCACCGATCAGTGCCCATTCCTCTGCGCGCTGGCTAAGGTGTTGGTTGGTCAGAAGCGCGAAGCGATTACGCCGGCCGTCAGCGCCGATGTTGAGTCCATTGATGGGAATTTTGCGTAAGGCTAACGGGGAAATGGCGGCCCGCATGCCGACTGCTGCATTCAAAGTCTTGCCTCTGATTCGAGCGAGGCCGCGTTGCAGCATATCCGGCAGGACATACGGTAATACTTCGCCGCGGAAAACAGAGAACGGAGCCCCATTTCTTCGCCGTGCTATCGCGGCAGTTTCTGAGACAGCATGACGCCATTTCCCACGCCACAATGATTCAGCAAGGGTTCCGCGGCCGTTGAAGGTCGCACCTTCATCGCCACCCCAGCCGGAGAGAATAACGGAAGCGCCGTTCGCAACGGCATGAGCGCAGATTCTCTGTTCCGGATGATCGATATTGATCGAAACCGGCTGGTCCACGTCTATCTGTGGGCGGATGGCGTCTTTCAGCGGTTCCCGATAGATGGGAGTCCATACGATCCCTGCTTCCTGAGCGAGCACGGCGTCAACATAGGGCTGCTCGTCACGCAGCACCATGTCTACAGGTTGCGTGGCTAGGAAGGAGTACGCCAGGATCGGTTGAGGACGCTCCCGCATCGTGCGTGCCGCCAAGACGGTGATTGCCGATGAGTCAAGACCGCCGCTGAGATGCGTAGCCACAGGTGAGTCAAGTGGAAGTCGGCACTCTACGGCGCGACGAACCCTTTCGTAGAGACCTTCGGCGGCTTCCTCTGGCGTCCATCTGCGATGACCGTTTCCGGTGTTGGTAGGGTGCCAATAGCGCCGCTGGCTCAATCCATCGCGAGAGACCACAAGGCTATGAGCAGCAGGCAGGCGCCGAATATCGCGAAACAAGGATTGTTGCGGGGAGGGTCCTAATGCAGCCATCCTCGCCAGAAAAAAAGCCTCGTTCAAGGCGGGTGTTGCGAACCCGGTTTGATGCAGTGCGCGCGGTAGCGATGCGAAGGCAAACAACTCGCCTGGCCGGTAGGTGTAGAAGAAGGGGCGTACGCCCGAACTGTCCCGTGCACACAGGAGTCGCTTCGTCCCGGGATCCCATGCGGCCATGGCGAAATCGCCGAGCAGATGCGGGCCCGCATCATCACCCCACCGCTCGATCGCGCGCAGCGTCAGTGCTTCGTCGGAAATGCCGACGTGATTCGCCGCGTGGAGATGCAGTTCGTCGAATACCTCCTGGCGTTCATGAAGGCGAAGATCCGCGGCCAGCACCGTTGCGCTCTCGCCAGTCGGCAAGTTTGCGGGCGGCGCGGAAAGACCGGGCGCCGGGAAATCGAGCACTGCGAGAGCGACCGAGTTGTGCTGCCACACACGTGTAACCGGTTTCAGATGCGGTTCGACCATGGCGGCGATCATGGCCGTGATCGGTGTCTCTGCGACGGATCGGCCATTCAGATGATAGACGCCGCAAATGAGCTGCATCGGAACCTTAAAGGTATTGCGAGACGATTGCCGGGAAACGAGTTTGTCCAAGTGGCCGACGATACACGATCTGATAGTGCATGGGCCCCCACCCTTTATTGGTTTCGAGCAGTACGGGTCCTTCCGGTGTGAGAGCGATATCCCAGCCAAGAGTAACGAACGGGGCAAAGGCCGTTTCGTGGGCACGTCGCGCCAACTCCAGGCTTTGCGACCAGAACGGCAGTACGGTACCCGCGATGGGTTTTCCCGTATCTGGATGGCGGTCGAGATCCGCGTTGCCGTGACCAAGAAAAATTGCCCGCTCGATCCGGCCGGTTTCAGAGTCGATCGCACAAGTGATTCCAGCCACCGAAGTGAGCCGGTTGCCATGCGGCAAATAAAACACGCATCCGATCACCTCCGCGATACCGTTACGATGAATGCCAGTAATGACACGCAGGGAAGCGAGTTTGTCATTGCTGATGTTGGCAATGACGGGATGATTGAAAATACAGGGCTGAACAATGCAAGTGCGCGACTGCAACATTTCAACGAGTTGTTGCGGAGTCCACTGATTGCCTTTGCTGTCCCGATAGCTTTCATTCTCCCTGAAAAAACGTTGTGCGCCGGAGCCGCCGGTACCATGCAGATCTTTGATCCAGAGTGCTGGTACGTTGGGCATGAAGGGAATTTCGGGCAGGGCTTGTTTTCCCTTTTCAAAAACGGCGAGCGTCGGAACGTGCGGAAGCTCGAAGCGCGCGCATTGCGCGGCGAATCGATTTTTGTCCTGAACTAGTGCTGAGTCGGCTCCTTGTTTCCTGTTCAGCCAGTCGTGAATTTGGACTTCGGTCCAATAGAGGTATTCGCCCATCCGTGCGCGCTGTTCGGCGCGATGCAATTCGTAAAGGTGATATTCAAGCGGCGGAATGTTATGCGTGATGGCAAGGCGATAGGCATCGAAGCCGCGACATATCCGGCCCCAACCGCTTGCCGCCTGTTCGGATGGGGGGGTACTGCGCATCATCCGCAGGATGTCTGATGCCGCCCCTGCGGGCCATAACACCAGCATCACTGCGCGATTAATAGGCCGTCCCCAACGGCTGCTGCTGCCCGGTAGTGCATGCCGAGCGATCGAACCGATTTTTCGCATCGGAATCGATTCTTCGCGGCCGAGTGTGAATGGGAAACCCAGATGACCAAGTCTGCGCAGGCGTGCGAAACGGATGGAAACAATGCTCAGGCGAGGTACCAGTTCAAGCATGTTGCCTGGAGAGCCGGCAATTGGTCCACGGATAAAGCCTGGCTATACAACTCTCGAATGCTTTGCTCAGGCAAAGAACTGGCTTAAACACCAGACCCTGTTAAGTTGCGATCGGGGGGAATTTCAGGCCGAGCAGCATTAGCATCAAGCAAAAGCCGGCTATTTAGCCGGCCTTTACCACGCTGCGTTTTAAGACGCGGTGCCTAAGCCCGCACTTATTTCTGCGGCGCTAGCGGCTTTGCCCTGCGTCAAGTCAATCGATGGTTTGATCAGCGCGGGGGATGTCCAGGTCTTCTTGGGGATCGTCCCATTTTCCTGGGAGATTTCACTGCTGTTCGAATCGTTTTCCAACATGTTGCAATCCTCCGCTGATCATCGAACGACGAGATTCAAGTGCCGCGAATATCCCATACGGGAACAACTGACCGAGAGTACCAACACTTGGCAAATGCTGCAAATCCCGGCTGCGATCCAGCGTTTCTGGGAGGGAGCTCCGACGTCCGTTCCGACTTTCCCGGGACACCACCATGTTCCCTTAGGCCAGATAACAACAACGCGGTTGTACGAGCTCATCCAAACATCGCAACCACGGTGAAATCATCCGGTTTTCCGCCACTTGTCACTTCGATGGCACCGGCGCGCACCCAGGCGTGCGCGTCGAAGCCGGGCGAAGCCCCATTCATCGATTTGCGCACGCCAAAATAGAGGGTTGATGGAATATCGCGGTGCATCAGCATCGCTTTCGCAGCTATAGATTGAGGTAGACAAACGGCTTGCCAAGGCACGTGCCGTGCGGCAAGGGCAATGCTCCAACGGATCCGGCGGACTGTCGCGGCCTGTTCGGGGGGAAGATCGGTGCGCAATGTCTCCGTCATATGCGTGCCTAGCCAGTGGGCGGTCCAGCGGAACGGGACGGCGATAACGCATGCGCGCGCGACCCCGAGCAGCAACGTCGCTTCGATCAACAGTCGTCGATCGGACCCGGGCAAAGCCAGAAATTTACGCAACCGCTTCATCGGCTATCTGCATCAGTCCGTGCGCCAGGAGTTCGTTCAAAAACCCAAGAACTTCGGTTTTGCAGGTTTCCGGGTTCACCGTGAAGTCGCTTTGCAGCGCGTTGCAAAGCGCGGAAACCCGGATCGGGCGCATGGTGCGTCCCCAGATTTCGGCACCCATTGCGTTGAGACCCAGGTAGCCGTTGTGCTCTACGCTCATCATGACCAGCTCGCCGCCAATATCGGCGGTCAGGAAGGAATCATTGCGCTGCACGATGGTTTCGAGGCTCACCGAGATTTTATTGTTTCCCATGAACGGTTCTCTATATGTTGTAGGTCATACATCGATGGTCACTGACGGTTCCATGCTGCCGCGATCGGCGTGGTGCTCGTCGATGACATCTCCATCCGCATCAAAATAGCCGAGTCTACGCATTGCCGCACCGTGGTCTTGAATGATCCGATCCACTTGTTTGGGACTCAAGGTCTGGCGCCAACCACCGACTTTGCCGGCGCGAAAAAAGACTGCGGTTTGCGGCAGTCGCTCCCGGAAGCCACCCCGCCGTTCCTGTTTTTGCAGCTCCTGGAAGCTTGACCGTTCGACGGCCGTGCGAACGGCATCCGCGTCGCAGTCGATGCCTGCAAAGCGGGCGGCGGCGTGGAAGACTTCCAGCGGCCTCGCCTGCATGTCCTCGTAGTGGACGACATGGATCGGAACACCAGGTGCACCCAGCCAGCTTGCGACATGGCCTGACCAGCCGAGCAGGCGCTGACGCAACTGCTTGCCCAGCTTGCAGTGCGAGCCCATCAGCATGCTTTCCATATTGGCCATTTCATCGATGGCCTTGTCGATTGAACAGCTGGTGTGATGCGCGCGGGAGATCGCGACATCCAGTGGATTGCGTACGATATAAATTACTCCGGCTGTGGCAGTTGTACTGACCAGCGGTTCCCCATCGGGTGTCAGCGTGTAGGCATCGTGTATCTTCAGATACAGACGTTTTTTTGACTCCGCTGCCATCGTTTCATAAACGCGCGGACGAAGCCGGTCGATCTCGTCGAATGTCAGGTCCCCGGCACAAAGGCAGGTGATCTCGTCGAAGACATCGCGTGCGCTGGCGATGGTATTCCGCTCGGGGAGGCCGTTGATGTTGACCGGACAGTCAGAGGGATGCAACAGATTCGACAGGAATATCCGGAACCAGGTGTTGCCGGATCTTGGATAAGAGGCCAGCCAGATAATGTCCGCCACGTCTTACCGCCGTTCAGGCGACCAGTGAATTCTGAGCATATCGACGATTTCCTGCAGATTTTCAAAACCCCACTGACGCGTGAAATCAAACACCGCGGCGTGTTTGACGATCGCGGCGCACTGCGTTAGATAGGTCTGGTCGGTTCCCATGGCTGCCAGCAGCCGTGGCCGATATGCATTGAGGCGGATTTGCGTCAAAGCGTCAAGCGAGCTGAGCTTTTCGATTCCGGCCGGATCGGTGGAACTCGTCTGCTTCAGAATGTAGATCCCGGCCAGCGGGATCGCATCATCGTCTTTGGCTTCGCGAGGTGGCACGTAGTATTTTTTTAGCGTACTGCGCACCGGCTGTTGCTGGCGGTTGTCCAGCGATAGTTCTTTTATCGCATCATCCCAGAGTTTGAGCCGGCGGCCGTCGGATCGCACGATAGGGCGGTTGTCCCGATCCAGCGCGATGGCGCAGACGTCGTCGGTGACGAAATGATGCCCTTGTTCATTCAGCGCGGCGGCTATCGTTGACTTGCCGGCACCAGAAGGTCCGCAGAACAAAACGGCACGGCCATTCACTTCGACGGCGCTGGCGTGAAGGACGATGCACCCGCGCTGATGAAGCAGCATGCCAAAGACAGAGCCGACCAGGAAGATGCCGACATCGGTTTCCGGCACGCCCTCTTCGATGTCGACCGTGATGGTGTTACCGGTGCTGACTAGCAGGCGCGCGACTTTGGGAATCGAGAGCAGAAGATGACCGGCCGCCATCTGCAAGGTCGGCCCGATCGTTTTCCCTTCCGGCAGGGCTACGGGGACCGCTCCGCGACGCACAATTACGTCGGGCCGAGCGTCAGGGTCAGCCGCCGCTCGGATACCCGGAAGCTCAAGATCCGAACTGATCGACAAGCCAGCAATATGCGCATGGTGCATCATCTGTCGATAAGTCCTTTCTTGTCGTCCTTTGCGGGCTTCGCCGGGACTGGAGCCGATTCGCTGGCCAAGACAAAAAATTTTTAGTAGTAGCCGACTGGTCGGAAGCCTATCGATCACCGCGGTGAGATGCAAATTGCAGGTGTTTTATCGTACATCTCGTGATCGAGCGCCGAGCGTGCGGCACGATCGAGTGGCACAATCCCATCCAAAATAACTCCTGGAAACTACTCCGCTCGTGTTTCAATCAACGCCCGCCATACTAGCCGCATGTTTCGACGGATGTCTTTTCAGATGTTCGCGGAAGAAACGTTGAAGAAGGCAGCCGTCAACCTGCGATGACTCCCCGTCGGCCCGAAGACTCTCTGCGGGATTATCTTCGAACATTTTTCGGGTTCGATCGCCAGTCCATTGGCAGGACGATACTGCTCAACATAGCTGCGGCGCTAACCGAGTGGGCCGGGCTGATGCTTCTGCTACCGCTGTTGACGTTGGCAGGAATTTCGAGCGGAGCGACGAAATCGAAATGGGCGGATGTGGTCCGCGATCTAGCTGGTCGTTTGGGAATAGCGCTTGATGTTCCGACCGCGCTCACGCTTTTCGTGCTTCTGATCGCGATTCAGTCGCAGCTGTTTCTCTGGCGTGATCGACAGTCGCAGGCATTGCAACTGCGGTTTGTCGATCATCTTCGGCAAATGCTCTACACACGGATAGCAGAAGCACAGTGGGCGTGGTTCTCCCGCCGCCATAGTAGCGAGCTACTTAGCGTGCTGACCGCTGATATTCAGCGAGTGGCTTCTGGAACGAACGCGCTTCTCCGTTTGTTCACTATCGCGTTGCTGTCACTAGTTTATCTTCTGGCCGCTTTCCAACTGTCTGTTGCAGTAACGCTTGTGGCCTTGGGGGCGGGGGCGGTGCTTTGGTGGTGGCTGAGACGATCGGATTACATTGCGCTAGCAAGCGGCATTGCGCTAACAAAGGCGAACCGCGGCCTGTTCACCCACGCACAAGAGTTTCTCGGCGCCATGAAGTTAACCAAGATTCATGGCGAAGAAAAAGGTAATGTTGCCCTTTTCAACCATGCGGTCGATTCGTTACGAAATGAATTACTGGAATTCAATGATGCACGCACCCGCATGCAGGCCGCTTTTCGCGTTGGCGGAGCGATCGCTTTGGCGCTTCTGGCTTGGATCGCACTGCAAATTGGACATCTTCCGGCTGCACATCTACTGGTGTTGGTCGCCGTCTTTGCGCGCATTCTGCCCCGGCTTTCAGAGGTGCAGTCCAGTATTCAACAGATTTGGCACATGCTACCTGCTTATACGGCATGGCACGATCTCGTTCATGAGTGTGCGGCACATCCGGATACAAGGCAGCAGACTGTGGAAAAGGCGGAGCGCTCGACGGAGATCCGGGAAGGGCTGCAGCTAAGCGACGTGCGCTATGGTCATGACCAGTCCCGGTGCGAACTGAACGCACGCAGCCTGTTGCTCCCGGCACGCAAAACCACCGCGATTATCGGGCCATCAGGAAGCGGGAAGACGACTTTGCTAGATCTAATCAGCGGACTATTGGTTCCAGACGGAGGAATGATTCGCGTTGATGGTGAACCGCTTGCGGACCTCGTCAAACGAGGCTGGCGACAAGGCATGGCCCATGTACCCCAGGAAACGACGGTGTTTGATGGCTCAGTGAGAGAAAACCTGCTTTGGGGCAATACTGCGAACGACGACGACGTTCGTGCCGCTCTTCATGGTGCGGCGGCGGATTTTGTCTGGCATCTGCCGGACGGACTCGACACTCCAGTAGGTGAACGCGGAGTTCGCTTCTCCGGCGGGGAACGTCAGCGGCTGGCTCTGGCGAGAGCCCTACTGCGAAAGCCCACCTTGTTGATGCTCGACGAAGCAACAAGTTCGCTGGATGCGGATAACGAAAGGACGATTTTCGAAGCGATCCGCTTCCTGCACGGACGATTGACGATACTGATCGTTACTCACCGACGTGAAGGTTTACAAGGCCTCGTTGACGGGTTTGTAACTGTGGAACGCGGACTCGTCGGTCCTTGGCAGCCCGCAGATACTGCGTAGTGAGCCGCGATACTACAATAAGATGTCGTGAGTATCTCCCGATGCCTTCGTGGCGAGCCCACCCGCCAAGCTTGCTAGCAGTTGCCCTACTCCGACCCCGTTTCCACCAGCACTTCCTCAGCATTCTCTTCGGGGAATGTTTGCAGCAGATACGGGCATACGCCAACGCCTGCAGCGACAGTCCCGCTCATTTGCGATAATGCCCTACTGCGGAACCAACCCATGCGGCCGGATCCAGCCGAAAAAGTAGGCCGCGATCAGGAAGACGACCAGCAGCAACTGCAGCGCGACGCGCCAAGTTAGCGAGCGCAGTGTGCGACGCCGGTCGCTTGGGTCTTTGACCAGAAATACCACCCCGGAAAACAGCGCGACAAGAATCGCGATCAGAAAGGCGACAATGATCAGTTTGGGAAGCATGGCCGGCATCTTAGTACTTCTTTCCGCGATTGCGGAAAGGGGTGCGGCAAGGTGTACCAATGTTCCCACGTTTCCGTGCTCGCCGGCGTGCCAATGAACAGAATCGTAACGATGGTATTGAAGCTGTTGGCGCTTGCCATCGCGCTATCGGTTCTGTTCACGCTGTCCTGGTGGCAGTACCACCGTGGCCGGCAGAAGCAGGTGCTCGCGGAAGTCTATGCGCAGGCGTTGCGTGCCGAGCCCACACTACTAACCGTGGCATTCGCAGCCACGCAGATGCCGCATACGATGCCTGTGCGCATACATGGCACCTACATCGACGATCGCCAGTTGCTGCTCGATAACCAGGTTCACGGGCAACTCCCCGGCTTCGATGTGTGGACGCCTCTGCGCGGTGACGATGGCGCACTGGTGTTTATCGATCGCGGCTGGATTCCGCTGGCACAGCGCGATTCGGTGCAGCCGCCGCCGTCGGGACCGGTCGAGGTGCGTGGCCTCTGGCGTACACTGCCGGCGCCTGCGCTGCGGCTCGGCGCCGATAACTGCTCTGGCACGGTGTGGCCGCGCGTCGTCGAGTTTCCGACCGCGGCCGATCTGCGCTGCCTGTTCGGTGAGGCGCCGGTGACCGGAGTGGTCGATCTTGATCCACAGGCCCCGGACGGTTTCGTGCGCGACTGGACGCCGAATCAGGGATTCCCACCCGAGCGTCATTTCATGTATGCGGCGCAGTGGTCGGCGCTTGCCGCCACACTCGCCTTCCTGTCATTGAGATTCATGTTTAAACGCAACCAATGAACGCATCCACCACCGTCTCCCGGCGCTCGCGCGGGCAATTCTTTCTGCTGACCGCCCTGTTTTTCGGGCCTTTCGTCGCGGCCTGGCTCCTGTACTTCTATTTCCCGAATTTGCAGCCGGCGGGCCGCGTCAATCATGGCGATCTGATCGATCCGGCGCGTCCGGTACCGGCGTTGCATTTGGCCGATGCTGATGGCCATGAGATTGGCGCACCGTCGTTCAGCGGCAAGTGGAGCCTGGTTTACATGGGCGGCGAACGCTGCGACGAAGTCTGTGCGCATCAGCTCTACATGACGCGCCAGGTGCGCACGCGGCTCGGTCGCGAGCGCGGGCGTGTACAGCGCGTCTATGTGGCGCCGGACAGGTCTGCGCTGGCAATGGTGCGCGCGCAGCTAGGCACGGACCATCCGGACATGATCTGGCTGGCCGATGCCGGCACGTCCGGCCAGCGCCTCGCCGATTTTCTGCGTCCGGCCGATCCGGCGGCGATCTATCTGTTCGATACTCGCAGCAACTGGCTGATGGTTTTTCGTGGACTCGCCAGCGGCGGCGACGCCAACGCCTACATGAAAAATCTCTATGACGATCTCAAGCATTTGTTGACGCTGTCCAACATCGGATAGAGCAAATATCGGATCGATCGAACCTCGCGCCGGGTTTGCGATAAAATTCGCCACCCCGCGCGGCCCGCTGTCATTGCTGTCGCCGTTGCTTCGACCGGATTTCCTCTGTAATGAACTGGTTTCACCGCATCAACTCCGTCGCGCTGCTCCTGTGCTTCATCGTGGTCGTGTTCGGCGCGTTCGTGCGGCTGTCGAACGCGGGGCTCGGCTGCCCGGATTGGCCCGGCTGCTATGGCCACCTCGCTGTGCCGGATGCGCCGCATGAACTTACCAGCGCCGAGCAGAGCTTTCCGCAGCGACCGGTCGAAGCGCAGAAGGCGTGGAAGGAAATGATTCACCGCTATCTCGCCGGCAGCGTCGGCACGCTGATCGCACTGATGGCGTTCCTCGCCGCGCGCGATCGTGACGGATACTTGCCGCGGCGCTTGGCATTCGCGACGGTCGGCGTCGTAATCGTGCAGATCGTGTTCGGCGCGCTGACGGTGACGATGAGAGTCAATCCGCTGATTGTCACCACGCATCTACTGCTCGGCCTGATTACACTGTCGCTGGTCTGGTTGATGTGGCTGCGCGGTTGCGCAGCGGCCAATTCCGCACCGGCACCGGCGACGCCGCTTCGCGAGCCGCGCAATGAGCGCGAAGCGTGGACGGCGATGGCACCGGCCGCCGCCACCCCGATCACGACCGCGCCGATGGGCGCACGTTTCCTGGCCGCGTTTGCACTGGCGGTGCTTGCAGTGCAGATCTTCCTCGGTGGCTGGACCAGCACCAATTACGCAGCGGTGGCCTGCCCGGATTTCCCGACCTGCCAGGGTTCGTACCTGCCGCGCACCGACATTGCCACCGCGTTTACGCTCTGGCATGGCGCGGGGGTCAATTACGAATTCGGCATACTCGACAGCGCCGGCCGCGCGACGATTCACCTGATGCACCGCTACGGCGCTGGGGTCGTTGCGATCACGCTTGGCGCAATCGCACTCTACGTGTTGCTGCGGGCGAAAGATTCGCTGTGGCGGCGGCTCGGTACGGCGTTGCTGGCGGCGTTGCTGTTGCAGCTGTGCATCGGCGTCGGTGTCGTTGAGATGCGTTTTCCGCTGTGGCTGGCGGATGCTCACAATGCCGGCGCGGCGGTGCTGTTGCTGACGGTGATCGCTTTGAATTTCTTCGCTTGGCGTAAGCACGCCTGAGATCGTCATGAGCGCCGAGTCCACAACCGCCGCCGTTGTCGCCCCGCCCGAGCGTAGCGGTCGCGTGCACGAGTACTACGAACTGTGCAAGCCGCGCGTGGTCATGCTGATCGTGTTCACCGCGATTGTCGGCATGTTCCTCGCGGTGCCGGGCTTGCCGCCGTACGCCGCACTGGCCTGGGGTACGCTTGGCATCGCCTTGCAGGCTGCGGCTGCGGCAGCGATCAATCAGATTATCGATCGCAACATCGACGCGCGCATGGCGCGCACCTGCGGCCGGCCGCTGGTCACGGGCACGCTTGGCATGACCGAGTCGATCGCATTTGCGACGATGATCGGACTCGCTGGTTTCGTGGTGCTGTGGTTTCTGGTCAATCCGCTGACGGCGGTACTGACGCAGTTCACGCTGGTCGGCTACGCCGGTATCTACACGCTGTTTCTGAAGCGAGCGACGCCGCAGAACATCGTTATCGGCGGCGCTGCCGGCGCTGCGCCGCCGGTCCTGGGCTGGGCGGCGGTGACGGGCACCATTGACCCGCATGCGCTGATCTTGTTTCTCATTATCTTCGTGTGGACGCCGCCGCACTTTTGGGCGCTGGCGATCGAACGTCGCGACGAATACGCGGCGGTCGATATTCCGATGCTACCGGTTACGCACGGTATCGAATTCACACGTCTGCAGGTGCTGCTCTACACGGTCTTGCTGCTTGCGGTGACCGTGCTGCCATTCGCCACCGGTATGAGCGGACCGCTGTATCTGGTCGGAGCGCTACTGCTCGGTGGCGTGTTCCTGTATTACGCGGTGCGGCTCAAGTACGCGCCCGTGCCGGGCCTGGCTATGAAGACATTCGGGTACTCAATCGTCTATCTGATGGGCATTTTCTCGCTGCTGCTTGCGGATCACTATCTCGCCACGTTTTTCTGACCGTTTTTGGGTGACGGGTTTCTCCTGACTGGAAAGCTGCGCCGGGAAACCGGAAACTGAAGGTATGCCCGCCGCCTTCCCGCTGCTCCGCCAGACTGCCCCGCTCCGCGCACGGCGCTTCGATCTGCTGGTGATCGGCGGTGGAATCTACGGCGCCTGGACTGCTTGCGACGCGGCAGCGCGCGGTCTGAGCGTCGCGCTGATTGAGAAACACGACTGGGCGGCGGGCACTTCGTCGGCGTCGAGCAAGCTGATCCACGGCGGCTTGCGCTATCTCGAACATTTCGATTTCGGACTGGTGCGCCACGCGCTCGCCGAGCGGCGCGTGCTGACCCGTATCGCACCGCATCTGGTGCGGCCGTTGCGTTTCATCGTGCCGGTGCATCGCGGCGCGCGGGTCGGCATGTTCGCGCTCGGTGCTGGACTCACAATTTACGACGTACTATCCGGATTCAATCAGCCGGTCGCGCGACACCGGCGGTTCAATGCATCGGTGCTGAGTGCGCGGCTGCCGTTCCTGCTCAAGGAAGGCTTGCGCGGTGGCTATTCCTATGGCGATTGCCAGGAGGATGATGCACGCATGACGCTCGCGGTGGTCGCCGCGGCGCAGTCGCATGGCGCGATCTGCGCGAATCGTGTTGCCGCGACGGCGTTGATCGACGATGGACGCCGCATCGCCGGTGCACACGCCCACGACGTGGAAAGCGGCGAGACGTTTCCGATCGATGCCGATGTAGTTGTAGCGACTGCCGGTCCCTGGTCGCGCGAACTACTCGGCGACTGCGCGCCGCGCATGAAACTGGTCAAGGGTACGCATCTGGTTCTGCCGGCGATTCCCGGCTGCGACGACGCATTCCTACTGACCGCGCCGCAGGATGGACGTGTGTTCTTCGTCATCCCGTGGTACGGATGCACATTGGTCGGGACCACAGAGAGTGAAATCGCGACACCCGCGGAAGCTGTAGTCACCGCGGACGAGCAAAATTATCTGCTCGATGCTGTGAATATGTTGATGCCGGGATTGCGCTGGACCCGTGACGACGTGATCGCCAGCTTCGCCGGCGCGCGTACGCTGCAGGCGGATGACGCGGCGACACTATCGGCTGTCACGCGCGAGTTCGAGCTGCTGGAGCCGCGACCGAAACTGCTCTTGCCACTTGGTGGCAAGTACACGACGGCGCGCGTCGATGCGGTCGGCGTCGTCGATCGCGTGCAGTCGTTGCTCGGGCGGGGTATCTCGCCGACACGCACCGACACGCTGACTTTGCCCGGCGCGCCGGAAATTCCGTTCGATGCATGGCATGCGGGCGCCCTGCAAAAACTCGCGGCGCTGGGCGTCGATCGCGAAGCGGCGCGCACGGTTGCGCTGCGGCATGGAACCGGAGTCGACAGGATTGCCGAGCTGATCGGCGAGTGTGCCGAATGGCGCCAGCGCCTGCATCCGCAGGTGCCTTTTCTGTTGGCCGAAGCGGTGCTGGCGGTGCGTGATGAAATGGCGCGCTCGACCGACGATGTGCTGCGCCGGCGTATGCCACTCCGCCTGCTTCTGCGAGGCGATGAGCTGACTTCCGCCGGCGTGGAAGGTCTCGTCGACGCGCTGCTTGGGCAAATGCCATGAAGGATTTCCGCCGTGGTTCGCACAAGTGGCTGTCAATCATCCGAAAAAAGAAGGTTTCAGCGCTTGATGTGCACTTGCGATCGGGTGCAAGCTGGATTTGCGCCGGAACAAGGGCCGGTGTGTTGCTCCTGAAACTGGGTTGAGCCGGGTCCGCGATCGTGAACATGATTGCAGCCCGGCTCTCTTTATGTCCGGCGCAGAACGCTCTGCGTATCAGGCCCGCTATTTTTGAGACGAGGCAGGCCGCCGTATTGCGTGACCAGACGGCGTTACCACGTCACCTTGGGCGGCTCCCCATGTTGTATTGCCAGTGAAAACAAGCGCAGACTCCGGAATCGCAGGTACTCGGGTCAAGCTGTGCTGCAGTCTCCTTGCGATGAAATGATGGATTCCGCCGCGATTGGGGAAATTTGCTGAGCTATTGAGTCATGCGTCGTGCTTTTGAGTTTCGCGTCGACGATTCGCACCAGTGCACCGGCTGCAACCGCGACGAGGCGCCGGCGGGTGCCGACGAATAACGAAAGAGGAGAACAGCATGTCCCGCAAGATCAGATTCCTGACATTGATGCTCGGAACCGGTGTCGCATGCAGTGTGCCGGTTGTTCATGCGCTGAGTTACGAACGCGGCGGCGTGAATGTCACACTCGAAACCCGGCTCGCCGAAGGTGTGGCGGTGCGAGTGGAAAGTCCGGACTCGCAGCTGATCGGCATTTCCTACGACGGTAAAGCGTATTCCAACAACGCGGATGGCGCTGATCTCGCATTCGAATCCGGTCAGATCACCGAAGCGGCCAGCACGATTACTTCGGCACTCACGGTCAGCTACCAAAACATTGGCATCTTTGTCCGCGCGAATTATCTATACGACCCGAACCTTGAGAACAAAGATAATTTCCTGAATCCCGCCGACTTCGGTGCGGGGCATGAATACACCGAAGCCGACCGGCAGCGTTCGACGCATCTGATTAAGGACCATATTGCCTCTGACGGTACGATTCTCGATCTGTACGCCTATGGCAATTTCGATATCGTCGGCCATTCGCTGAACGTTAAGGTGGGCAAGCAGATCGTTAACTGGGGCGAGTCCACGCTGGTGTTGAACGGGCTGAACAGTATCGTCGCGATTGATGCCAACAAAGCGCGCGTGCCGGGCGCCGAAATCGACCAGATCCTGATTCCAGCGGCGCAAGTATTCGCCTCGATCAGCCTGCTTGACGATGTCAGTGCGGAGGCGTGGTATCAGTGGAAATGGGAACGCAGCATCATCGATGCCACCGGCAGTTATTTCTCGACCAACGACTATGCGAGTCCCGACGGTATCGCGGGCAATCTCGATTTTGGGCGCGCTGGAAAATACGCTGCCGCCGGAACTGTCTGTCATGACACAATTACCGGTGTAACCTCAGCCACTTGTGTTTTGTTCGGCGGCTCCACTACGCGCGTCGCCGATCGACCGGCCAAGGATGACGGCCAGTTCGGCGTGGCGCTACGGTTGTCGATTCCCGAACTGAACGATCTACAGTTAGCGTTTTACGGCGCCAACTATCACAGTCGCTTGCCCGTTTACAGCACGATCTCCATAACGGGAACCGACAGCAGAACAACGCAAGTGTTCGCTGAGTATCCGGACAATATTCATATGGTGGGCACGAGCTTCAACATGTCGTTACCCGGCGGATTTTCCTTACAGGGTGAATACAGCCTGAAACTGAACCAGCCGATCGAGATCGATGATGTGGAGCAAAGCTATGCCGATCTTGGACTGCCTTCGCAGTACAACCCAACTTTTGGCGCCACAGCGGGTGGTCAGTACATCCGCGGATGGGAGCAGAAAAAAATCGGCCTGTTCGATCTGGGTACGACGAAACTTCTTAGCCCGAGCCATGTGCTCGGTTACGACGAATTAACATTCGTTGGCGAAGTCGCAGTTGTTCACGTTTATGACATGGAACCCGAGAGCGCTTTGCGTTTTGAGGCGCCTGGTACGTTTCTGCCGGGACCGCCCGTATCTTCCCCCATCGACGTTCTCGGGTTGTCCGGTCTAAGAGATGCCGGCGGCAATCCGATTATCCAGCACGGCGGTTTTGCGACACCAACATCATGGGGCTACAAACTCCTCGCACGCGCGACGTACAACAATATTCTGCCGGCAGTAAATTTCAAACCGGCGCTACGCTTCGATCACGACGTCGGCGGCGTGACACCGATTCCGCTTGGCAACTTCGTGCGTGGCACGCGTCTGCTGACGCCGACAATGGGATTCCAGTACGGAAGCAATACCACCGCTGAGTTCGGCTATTCGTACTACTTCGGTGGCGGTCAGGGCAACCTGCTGCGCGACCGCGATTTCGCGTTTTTCGACGTCAAGTACGAATTCTGAGAACGAGTGGCCGATCGAAGCCGCGGCCAACATTCCAGTTTTTTTAGCGCCGCCTATTACTGCACGTTGATCGGGACCTGCTCGCCCAGAAATTTGGGCGCGGTCTGCAGCAAATAGATGTCGAAAATCGCACGTACGCGCGCGAGCCATTCGCGTACCATCTGTCGTAGCGGTATCCCATTCTCATCGCCAGGCGCGGCGTAAGCCATGATCTGCATGTGCTCTTTCTTGCCGATGAACACCGCTCGATACGCGTGGTAACGCTGCGTGATGACAGTGACCTTTTCCACGTCGAAAATGGCCTGCGCGCGCGTGATCGAGTCGAAGGTGCGGAATCCGGCGAAATCCATCGTGATCGCTTGCTGCGGAACCCCTTGCTTGGTCAGCTCCCGCCACATCGCGCGAGGTTCATTGTAGGTGGAATCGGGATTGGCTCCCGAAACGATCAGGTGTTTGACCTTGCCAAGCTGATAAAGCTGGATCGCGGCCTGGATGCGACCGTAAAACTGCGGATTCGCCTCGCCGTCGCGCGTGAACGGGCTGGTGCCGAGGACGAGGCCGATATCGTTGGTCGGCAGCAGAGCCCAATCGGTGTACACGTAGGCTTCGGTGTTATTGATGACCCAGTGGTTGCCGAGCACGATCAGTCCGACCACGAACCCTGTCACGGTCAGTGCCCAGCGGCGGATCGCCCGTTTCAGACGCAATTGAGCAGCCTCAATGCCATCCAAATCATCAATACAACCTGCACGGTGAAGAACCCGGCGCGCAGCAACACCAGCGCATGATTCACACCGATCAAGTGTGTGAGACTCTGCGCGATACGCGCATACAGAACGATCGGCGCATACACATCAATCGACGAGGTCTTGCCCATCACGGCCGCTACGAGTACGAGCGCACCGAACACTGGCAGGTTTTCGACACAGTTCAGATGCGCGTGTTCGGCGTGGGTGATGAGTGCAGGCCGCGCGGTGTCGCGGCCGCGTGTCCATGAGTCGGCAGGCTTGCCGCGAAGGATCTCGAACAAGCGCCAGAAGACCGCGACTGACATCAGCAACAATGTCCACAGTGCGAACAGGACCAACGCGGTCAGCGAATTCAAGTGCACCTCCTTTGCCGATAGTCTCGCAAGTTTAACGTTTGCGCCGGTCCTTGCGTTTACATGACGGTATTTCCCGCCATGGCGGCTGATTTTTCAGTGCTGCTGCAATCTGCGCATTGCGCGATCGAGGCCGCCCAGTGTCAGCGGAAACATGCGATCTGCGCCGATCAACTGCTGCGTCAGCTGCACCGATTGGGTCTGCGACCAGTATTTCTCCGGCTCCGGATTCAGCCATACCGCATGTGAGAAGGTGTCCAGCAGCCGCTTGAACCAGACCGCGCCCGCTTCTTCGTTCCAGTGCTCGACGCTGCCGCCGGGCGAGGCGATCTCATATGGACTCATCGACGCGTCGCCGACAAAGATCAGGCGGTAATCGCGGGTATAGCGATGCATGATGTCGTGCACTGGAATGCGCTCGGCGTTCCGCCGCAGATTGTCCTTCCACAATGATTCGTAGGTGAAATTGTGGAAGTAGTAGTACTCGAGATGCTTGAACTCGGTCTTGCACGCCGAGAACAGCTCCTCACAGACGCGCACGTGCGGATCCATCGAACCGCCGACGTCGAGCATCAGCAGCACTTTCACCGCGTTGTGCCGTTCCGGCACCATGCGGATGTCGAGCCAGCCGGCGTTGCGTGCGGTGGATTCGATGGTGCCGTCGAGGTCGAAAATGTCGGCCGCACCTTCACGCGCGAATTTGCGCAGACGGCGCAGCGCGAGCTTGATGTTGCGCGTACCGAGCTCGACTGCGTCGTCGAGATTGCGGAATTCGCGCTTGTCCCAGACCTTCACCGCTCGTCGATGTTTGCCTTCGCCGCCGATGCGAATGCCTTCGGGATTGTAGCCGCCGTGACCGAACGGGCTGGTGCCGCCAGTGCCGATCCATTTGTTGCCGCCTTCGTGCCGCTCCTTCTGTTCTTCGAGGCGCTGCTTGAGCGTTTCCATGAGTTTGTCGAGACCGCCGAGCGCCTGGATCTGTGCCATCTCTTCCGGTGTCAGCAGGCGTTCGGCCTGCTTGCGCAGCCATTCATCGGGGATCGCGCCGTAGACATCGCCAAACTGGGCATCGATACCGTTGAAGTAGGCGCCGAACGCGCGGTCGAAGCGGTCGAACTGCGTCTCGTCCTTCACCAGCACCGCGCGCGCCAGATAGTAGAACTGCTCGCGATCGTACATCGCCAGACGGGCGCGCAGCCCTTCGAGCAGAGCGAGAAATTCGCCCATTCCGGGTTTGAGGCCGGCTTCGCGCAAAGCCAGGAAAAAGCCGAACAACATCGTAGATAATCCGCAACAGTACCTGCAGCATTGTACTCATCCCGACCGGACCGATGCCGTGATTCCCGCAAAAGCCCTGCGCGCAGCCGAAGCGCACCTATCCCGTAAGGACAAGAAATTGGCGCGCGTGATTGCGCATCACGGTCCGTGCCGGCTCGGCCGCACGCGGCGCGATCCGTTTCACGTGCTGTGCACGTCAATCATCAGCCAGCAGCTTTCGACCAAGGCAGCCGACACCATCCAGACGCGTGTCGCCACGGCGGTGGTCGCCGGCGCGCGCTTCATGCCGGCCCATTTCATCGACATCGAATACGAACTGCTGCGCGGCGCGGGCCTGTCGAACGCCAAAGCGCGCTGGCTCATTGCCATCGCGCAAGCGGTGCACAACGGCGAATTCTCATTCGCGTCGCTGCGCCGCCTCGACGACGAAGCCGCCATCGAAACGCTCGATGCCTTGCCGGGTGTTGGCCGTTGGACCGCCGAAATGATGCTGATCTTCGCGCTCGACCGGCTGGATATTTTTTCGCTCGGCGATGCCGGTCTGCGGCGATCGATCAACGATCTCTACAACGGCGGCGAAAGACTGGATGACGATGCGACGCTCAAGATCACTGCGCGCTGGGCGCCATACCGCTCAATCGCGAGCTGGTATCTGTGGCGGATGATCGACGGAGAGATCGAGTTTTAGATTGGATTCGCGGAACTTTAGGTGCTCGCCGACGGTACCGGTAATCCAAGATTCTTCCACAACCGCAACGTCGGCTCCGCCTGGTTCAACGTGTAGAAATGGATGCCCGGCGCACCGCCGCGCAGCAGGGTTTCGCACAGTCGCGTGACTACGTCGAGCCCGAAATCAAGGAGCGCTGGCTTGTCATCTTGCAAACGTTCCAGCCGCAGGCGCAGCCAGCGCGGGATGTCGGTGCCACAAGCGGAGGAAAAGCGAGTGAGTTGTGTGTAATTGGTGATCGGCATGATGCCGGCGACGATCGGTACGCCGATGCGCGCACGCGCGCAGCGTTCGGCGAAATCGAAGTAGGCATCGGCGTTGTAGAAATATTGCGTCACCGCGCTGTCAGCACCGGCTTCCACTTTGCGTCGGAAGTTTTCGAAGTCGCTTCCCACGTCCGCCGCTTGCGGATGCATTTCCGGATAGGCCGCGACCTCGAGCTTGAAACTGTCGCCATGCGTCTGCCGGATGAACTGCACGAGTTCGTTGGCATAGTGGAACTCACCGGGCGCTTCGGGTGACGCCGCGGTCGCGGGAAGGTCGCCGCGCAGTGCGACGATCCGTTTTACTCCAGCCGCTTTGTAGCGATCGAGCAGGGCTGCGATTTTCGCGCGCGTCGATCCGACGCAGGTCAGATGTGGCGCAGCTTCGACGCCGGTCTGCTCGACCACGCGCACGACGGTCTCGTAGGTGCCGTCCTGTTCAGAGCCACCGGCGCCGTAGGTTACGGAGAAAAATTTCGGCCGCACGGTCGCGAGTCTGCGCACTGTATCCGGCAGCTTAGCGGCGCCCTCGGGCGTGCGCGGCGGAAATAGTTCGAACGAAAAACTCAATGTCTGCGTCATTTCCAATATCCAGAGAGAAGAGGCTGCTTTTCGCAGCCTCTTCGACGCATCGCTTCAGTAGCGGTAGTGTTCCGCCTTGTAGGGCCCATCGACCGGCACGCCGAGATAAGCGGCCTGCTCATCGGTAAGTCGTGTCAGCTTGACGCCGATCTGCTCAAGATGCAGGCGCGCGACTTCTTCGTCCAGCTTCTTCGACAGGCGATAGACCTTCTTCTCGAAGAAATCGCGGTTCGCCCACAGATCGAGCTGCGCCAGCGTCTGATTCGAGAACGAATTCGACATGACGAAGCTCGGATGGCCATGCGCGCAGCCGAGGTTGACGAGGCGGCCTTCGGCAAGCACATACAGACTCCTGCCGCTGGGGAAGGTGTACTTGTCGACCTGCGGCTTGATGTTGAGTTTGGTTACGCCCTGCCCCTTGTTCAAGCGATCCATCTGGATTTCGTTATCGAAGTGGCCGATGTTGCAGACCAGCGCGTTGTTCTTCATCTTCGACATGTGCTCGAAGGTGATAACGTCCTTGTTGCCGGTCGTCGTCACGTAGATATCGGCGAGGCCGAGTGTCTCCTCGATGGTGGTGACTTGGAAGCCTTCCATCGCCGCCTGCAAGGCATTGATCGGGTCAATCTCGGTGACGATCACGCGCGCGCCAAAACCTTTCAGCGAGTGCGCCGAACCCTTGCCGACATCGCCGTAGCCGCACACCACCGCGACTTTGCCGGCAACCATCAGGTCGGTGGCGCGCTTGATGCCATCGGCCAGTGATTCGCGGCAGCCGTAAAGGTTGTCGAACTTGCTTTTGGTGACCGAGTCGTTGACGTTGATGCCCGGCACCAGCAACTTGCCGGCTTCCGCAAGCTGATAAAGACGATGCACGCCCGTCGTCGTTTCTTCCGACACGCCACGCCATTCGGAGGCAACTTTCTTCCAGAAGCCCGGACGTTCCTTGGCGGTGCGCTTGAGCAGGTTCTTGATGACCTGCTCCTCATGATTGCCGGATGATGTGTTGACCCAGTCCGAACCATGCTCCATCTCATAGCCCTTGTGGATCAGCAGCGTCACATCGCCGCCGTCGTCCACGACCAACTGTGGGCCGCACTGACCGGGATGGGTGACGCAGTCGAGCGTCAGATCCCAGTACTCTTCGAGCGTCTCGCCTTTCCATGCGAATACCGGAATGCCGGCGGCGGCAATCGCGGCGGCGGCGTCGTCCTGCGTCGAGAAAATGTTGCATGAAGCCCAGCGCACTGAGGCGCCGAGCGCGATCAGTGTCTCGATCAGCACCGCCGTTTCTTTGGTCATATGCAGCGAGCCAGTGACACGCACACCGGCCAGCGGCTTGGAGATTGAGTACTTGGCGCGGATGCTCATCAGGCCGGGCATTTCTTCTTCGGCCATTTTGATGCGCTTGCGGCCGAGATCGGCGAGCGCGAGATCGCGGATTTTGTAGTCCTGCTGCTTGGCGGGTTTAACGACTGCGTTCATTACGGAAATCTCCGGTTTGGAACGGGCGCCGTTACAACATTAAAGGAACACCGCGCCGAGCCTGGCCCGCGGCGGTCGATCGGCGGGTCGCAGCGCCCCTCGGCAAGGATGGGACAGCGAGATTATATCTGCTTATGCGGATGAAAGGATATATTGATCCGCCGGCAGTCGCGCGAATCTGGCCGCCGGGTTGACCGAGATCAAGGCGCGCGCATGATAGATCGGTCATCTTCGAGTTCGTGGAGAGCCGCGAATGGCGGCAAGGGAACACGAATCCCATATACGACGGACATTGACGAACATGCAGAACGACAAGCACGACCTGATTCATGAATTCCCGCAGTACCGGGAAAAAATTCATGAGCTGAAGATGCGCGATACACGTTTCGCCAAGCTCTTTGCGAGCTACCACGAAGTCGATCATGAGATTCACAGGATCGAACAGAATGTCGAAACGCCATCGGATGCTTACAGCGAGGATCTGAAAAAGCGGCGGATCAAGCTGAAGGATGAGCTGTATTCGATACTCAAGACGGCGAGCGGCTGAGTTAGGGTTAACGGGCCCTGATGGCGGACAGTGCGGAGGTTCCTCGTAATTATTGGGAATCACCACATCATGGAGCCGCCGCATGGCGATCACCGACTGGCCCGCGGGCGAGCGCCCCCGCGAAAAGCTGCTTGCGCGCGGACCGCAAGCGCTGTCGGACGCCGAACTCCTGGCGATTTTTCTGCGCACCGGCGTCGCTGGCAAAAGCGCGGTCGATCTGGCGCGGGACCTGCTTGCGACCTACGGCGGGCTGCGCCCGCTGCTCGGTGCGGATCGCGAACATTTCTGCGCCGGTCACGGTCTCGGTGAAGCCAAATACGTGCAGCTACAGGCGGTCATGGAGATCGCGCGGCGGCATCTCGGCGAGCATCTTGCCGAGCGTGCCGCGCTGCGTGATCCGGCCGACGCGCGCAAGTTTCTGCAGGCGCAGCTACGCGATCTCGATCACGAAGTCTTCGCCGGGCTGTTTCTCGACAGCCAGCATCGCGTACTCGCGTTCGACGTGCTCGCACGTGGCACCATTGATGGCGCCAGCGTGTATCCGCGCGAGGTCGTCAAGCGCGCGCTGCGGCACAACGCGGCGGCGATGATCCTGGCGCACAACCATCCCTCCGGAATTGCCGAACCCAGCGCCGCCGATCGCTCGCTGACGACGCGGCTCAGGGATGCGCTGGCGCTAGTCGATATCCGCGTACTTGACCACTTCGTGGTCGGCGACCGCGAGCCGGTTTCGTTTGCCGAACGCGGCTGGCTGTGAATTCCGCTACGGTGCCGATCTGTACGGCTTTCGGGGCAAAGCGTTGTTCTGCTTGCCTCCACGGACGCGCGCGGCTATTATTCACGCCCTTTCGCGGGATTCCCGAGTTTTAGCCATGTCCAGAATCTGCCAAGTCACCGGCAAGAAGCCGATCGTCGGCAACACGGTGTCGCACGCTAACAACAAGCGTCGCCGTCGCTTCCTGCCCAACCTGCATACGCACCGCTTCTGGCTCGACTCCGAGCAGCGCTTCGTGTCGCTGCGTGTGTCCGCCAACGGCATGCGTACGATCGACAAGAAGGGTATCGAGGCTGTCGTCGCGGAAATCCGCGCACGCGGCGAGAAGGTCTAAGGAGCACGGCGATGGCGAAGAAAAAAGAACGCGAAAAGATCAAGCTTCTGTCGACCGCTGACACCGGCTTTTTCTATACGACGACCAAGAACAAGAAGAACACGCCGGACAAGTTCGAGTTCAAGAAATACGATCCGATCGTGCGCAAGCACGTTCTGTTCAAGGAAGCGAAGATCAAGTAATTTTTGTTGGTTTGTGCGTCGCCGCAAAAATTTGTCAGCGGCGCGTCAAAACCGATCCACAAGATCGTGAAATGCCGCCCTCGCTGGCGGCATTTTTATTTTGAAACGGGTCAGGTTTGGTTCAGCCGGTCTAATCGATAATGCTGCATTGCACATGGGTGTAGTCCTACGCCGATTTCGCAATGGCAGCGGTGTTGGAATAATTATCCTATTACTTTCGTGCAATGTCCTTTTGGGCGAAGAGCCACCACAATAGCGACCGTTTGCAGCGCCGGACCTCAGAAACCAGCGCAATCCATAGAGAGATCGATATAAATAGTTATGGGGCTGCTCCACGGCGAGATGTTATCGATCGAAGCGATGTCCAATGCCTTGATCGAAGTGGGTCGGTTTTTCGATCGCCGTGGCTGGGTCCCGGCGACGGGCGGAAATTTTTCCGTTCGTTTGAGTGCCGAACGCGTGTTGATTACCGCGTCAGGTGTACACAAGGGTGAGTTGCAACGCAGCGATTTGCTGGTTGCCGATCTTGACGGTAAACCGCTTGAAGCGGGACGCAAGGCGTCCTACGAGACGGGGCTGCACATGCAGCTCTATCGCTTCGATCCGACCATTGGGGCTGTGCTTCATGTGCATACGGCGGCGAACACAGTATTGTCACGCCGTGCCGATAAAGTAACGCTGACTAATTACGAATTGCTAAAATTGCTGCCACGGAATCCAGGGCCGGATTCCGCGGTCACAATCCCGGTGTTCGGAAACGACCAGGATATTGCCCGACTGAGCCGCGAGGTGGATGCTTACTTGCGGGAACATTCGGACGCTCCGGCCTATCTGATTGCCGGCCACGGGCTATATGCCTGGGGGGAAAACGTGGCGCAGGCGCGATACCGCGTCGAAGCGCTGGAATTCATGCTTGAATGTGAACTACGGAACAGGAGGTTCGAATGAGCGAACTGCGTATTTATGAGGAATCGGCCCGACCGGTATCCGTCCACAAGGCGTTCGACGATATCAGCACGCAGCTTAATGCTGTCGGCGTGCGTTTCGAGCGCTGGGAAGCTTCATGTGTTTTGGACACCCAGTCCACGCAGGACGAAATCATCGAAGCGTATCGCGATCCGGTGAACCGGTTGATGAACCAGTACGGTTTCCGCTCCGTCGATGTGATCAACATGAGCGCTGATCACCCGCAGCGCGAGGCGATGCGCGATAAATTTCTGCACGAACACACGCACGAAGAATTTGAAGTCCGGTTCTTCGTCGAAGGACAGGGTTTGTTCAATATCCGCGATGGCGGACGCGTATACAGCGTGCTGTGCCAGCAGGGCGATTTGATCTCGGTGCCGGCCAATGTCCGTCACTGGTTCGACATGGGCCCACTGCCGCACCTGAAGTGCATCCGGCTTTTTACGACGCCGGAGGGCTGGGTGGCGCAATATACCGGCGACAAGATCGCCGATCGCTTCCCGCGGCTCGAAGCGCCGCATTACGTTTTTCAGCAAGCGGCCTGAAGGCGATTTGATGTGAAGCCCTCCTCATTCCGGGGAGGGCTTTTTGCTTTCTGTGGTACTCATGATCAAAGCCATCGTTACCGACATCGAAGGCACGACGTCGTCGATCGATTTCGTGCACCAAACCTTGTTCCCGTACGCGAAGAAACACCTGCGTACGTTCCTGCGCGCACATGCGGACGAACCGGCGGTACGCGAACAGCTTGCCGCGCTGGCGCGCGATGTCGGGCGCACGCTGACGGTCGATGAAGCAGCGACCGAACTCGAACGATGGATCGACGAGGATCGCAAGGCAACGCCACTAAAAACATTGCAAGGATTGATCTGGCGCGAAGGCTACGCGGCCGGCGAACTGTACGGCCATGTTTATGAAGACACGCCGGTATTCCTGCATCGCTGGCACCAGCAGGGGCTACGGCTTTACGTCTACTCTTCGGGATCGGAAGAAGCACAGAAATTGATCTTCGGCCATAGCGACGCCGGCGATCTCACGCCGCTGTTTTCGGATTATTTCGATACCCGTATCGGCGGCAAGCGCGAAGCGGCGTCCTACCGCGTGATTCTGGATCGGATCGCACTGCCGGGTGATGCCGTAATGTTCCTGTCCGACGTCGGCGAGGAGCTCGATGCCGCACGCAATGCTGGCATGCGCACCTGCCAGTTGGTTCGCGATGCCAAGACAAAGACGGCTTTACAGCATCCGCAGGCGCGGGATTTCTCGGAAGTGGTGCTCGACTGAACTTACGTGAGCTGCGACTCAATTTCGCCGATCCAATTCAATGCCCGTGGGTTGGGAAATAGCGAGTCGATTTCATCTCGCCGCTCGTAGATTAGCTGTTTGAGATCGGTCATCTCTTTGTGTGACAGCAGAGATTTCCATGCATTGTTGAATGAGCTGTTTAGGGATGAAAGGACATCGCGTGGAAAGTCCGCGAAAATTCCAAGCTCATGACAAATTCTATTGAGCTCCTCCTCGGGGGCCGCTAACAGTTGTTCCTCTGATACCACGGTTATCGCCTGTTTATTTTGGCGATAGAAATCGTGTATGGCCCGGTTGGATTCAATCCAGTACTCGGCAATAAATTTAATGTTGCCGCCCGGAAAAATACGTTCTGAATCGATTGCGGTATTCGATTCCTGCTCAAAAAAAGCGCTCCAGCATCTATTTTTCACAGTTTCGTGCTCAAGCGGCCACCAGTGCCAAATGTTCCGGCGTTGATGGACTTCCTCAAACAATCGCTTGATGCTGGCAACGACTTGTAGGAGCCCTCTATGAACCCAGATGTAGTGGGCCGAGGGAAATAGCGAATTCACCAACGGCAGCTTGTTGCACAAATGCGGATTCTTATTCAAGAACCGGGCAGACGGCAGCTTGCCTTTGCATAAGGTAACCCTTTGTTCAAAGGCCGCAATCAGAGCCGCTCTATTTACGACGTCGGCGTGTGATGCGTGGAGTTCGTTGCAACATAAGTCACGAGTTTTGGGTGAAGCCATCGGCACTCCACCGGCACTGGACCAAATATCTTTCAGCTCGAACGGGCAATATGCGATTTCCGGAGAGTGATCGAGTATTTGCGCCAGCAGCGTAGTGCCACTACGAAACGTGCCAATAAGAAATATTGGTTTCGCAAGAGCCTGATTAGGATTTTTTTTTGCGCGGCGAATCTTAAAACGGGAAAAAAGAGCTTCCCGTGCCGCTTGGAGTCCGCGACTCAAGCTTCATGCGCTCGCAGGAAGTGAAAGAACTCCACACCTTCACGCAGGCGGCGCTTCATCATTTCCCAGCTGGCCAGCATCTCGCGGACGATTTCCCAGATTTTGCTTGGGCGGAAGTAGAACTGCTTATAGAAACGCTCGACGCCGTGATAGATGTCTTCCTTGGACAGGTGCGGATAGCTGATCGCAGCCAGCTGTACGCCCTTTTCGTTGACCAGATTCACTGCGTCGTTTTCTTTCAACCAGCCGTTATCCACGGCCTGCTTGTATAGCGTCGTGCCTGGATACGGCGCGGCCAGCGACACCTGAATGGTGTGCGGGTTGATCTCTTTGGCGAACTTGATCGTCTTTTCGATCGTGTCCTTAGTCTCGCCCGGCAGTCCAAGGATGAAGGTGCCGTGGATGGTGACGCCGAGCTTGCGGCAGTCTTCGGTGAAGCGCCGCGCGATGTCGGTGCGCAGCCCCTTCTTGATGTTGTGCAGAATCTCGTCGTCCCCGGATTCGTAGCCGACGAGCAGCAGGCGCAGGCCATTTTCCTTCATGACCTTCAGGGTCTTGTAGGGTACATTCGCCTTGGCGTTGCAGGACCAAGTTATGCCGAGCTTGCCGAGCCCGCGCGCGATCGCTTCCACGCGTGGCAGGTTCGATGAATCGGTGAAGGTATCGTCATCGAACATCAGCTCCTTCACTTCCGGCATGTTGTCCTTGATCCACTTCGCCTCTTCGATAACGTTTTCCGCCGAACGCACGCGGTAGCGATGGCCACCGACCGTCTGCGGCCACAAGCAAAACGTGCACTTCGAGCGACAGCCGCGACCGGTGTAGATCGAGATGTAGGGGTGCTTCAGATAGCCGATGAAGTAATTCGGGATCTTGAGGTCGCGTTTGTAGACCGGCGCCACGAACGGCAGCGCGTCCATGTCCTCGATCGTCGCACGCGGCTTGTTGTGCTTCACCGTGCCGTCCGGCAGCTTGTAGCTGAGCCCGTCAATTTCAGGCAACGGTTTACGTTCGGCGACTTCCTTGCAGGTGTAATCGAATTCTTCGCGGCCGACCCAGTCAATCGCGGCACTGGCGGTCAGCGAGCCGCTCGGATCGACAGCGACTTTTGCGCCGACCAGCCCGATCATGACGCCCGGCTTGCGCGCCTTCAGCAGTTCCGCGAATTTCGCATCCGTCGGAAACGACGGCGTGCTGGTGTGGATGATGAGCAGATCGTAGTCTTCCGCGATCTTCAGCGACTGCTCGACCGTCAGCTCGTCAGCCGGCGCGTCCAGCACCCGCGAGCCCGGCACCATCGCCGCCGGCTGCGCGAGCCAGGTCGGATACCAGAAGCTCTTGATCTCACGCTTAGCCTGATAGCGCGAGCCCGCGCCGCCGTCGAAGCCGTCGAACGACGGTGCTTGCAGGAACAGCGTCTTCATCACAGGGGTGTTCATCGCGGAATTGTTCACCATTGAATCGTCACCAGAATATTGTGTCGCCGAAGCGGTCCGGATCGCTTTGTGTCATGCAATTTCTTTGAAATCGCCTTCCTGTCCCACTGAAAACTGCTGCCTGCCCCAGCGCACGCGGCGGCTGGCAAAGCTGGCGATCCACAAGCCGAAGGTCAGGAAATCGCGCAGCGGCAACAGCCAAACGTCCGAAAACAATGACTTACGACCACGCAGCCGCTGCGCTAAATGTAACATGAGCCGGGCTCCAGCCGTTACCGCAAGGCCGGCATGCGCGAGCAGCGACGTGGATGCGAGCACATTGCCGAGCACTGCCAGCGGCAGGCCGATCGTCACCACCGAGAAAAAGTAGCCGAGCGGCTGCACCGTGCGGATCGTTCGCAGCCAGCGCAATTCGTGATCGATCAGCGCGCGCAGGTTAGCGTCGATGACATCGGTATCGACGACGCAGTCCGACAGCACGGTGCGCAAACCCTTGCGGCGCGTCATTTCACCGAGCCACCAGTCGTCGGCCAGATGGTCGGCGACGGCCTGGAAACCGCCGATCGCGTCCAATGCTTCGCGGCTCATGGCAATCGACGCGCCGAACGCGAAGTTGCGCGAACCGAACAGGTGAGCGACGAGCACTGACGGCGCGAACCAGTCATCGATGAACAGCGCGCCAAGCCGCGACCATAGGCCGCCGATCGGGTAGCCGTGATACAGGCAGGTGACGATGCCGACCGACGGATCTTCCAGCGGCGCGACGGCCCGCCGGAGGTAGTCGGGCTCGACATGGATATCGCTGTCCGCCAGCACCAGCCAGCCGTGGCGCGCGTGCGCCGCGATATTGATCAGATTCGAAACCTTGTAATTCGAACCATGCAACTGGGTATCGACCACCAGCACGAGATCGCGTTGCGGAAATTCGCGCTGCAGGCGCTGTACCACCGCGACGGCCGGATCGGTGCTTTCGCGCACGCCGAAAATCAGTTGATAATCCGCATAGTCCTGGATGCAGAACGAGCGCAGATTTTCGTAAAGCTGCGGTTCCGCGCCGTACAGCGGCTTCAGCACACTGACCGGCTGTGCACCGGCATGCGCAGGCCGTGGCCGCCACACGAACACCGCGAGCAACGCGACCAGCGCATAAGCCGCCGCGATCATTGTCAAAATCACGCCCACTACTGCCACAGCCATCACGCTCCCGCATGTCCCGATTGATTGTCCGACCTTCGCGCTATACCCAGGTTCCGGAATTCCGGAACGCAAGGCGGACGCTGGCGTCGGCGGCGCTTATTGTCGCCGGGATTATGGGCGCGGGAACAGTCGTGTATGCGGATCCACCGTTGCCGGGCGACCGTATTATTGGTGACTGGCTGGTCGAAAGCCGTGATGCCACTGTCGCTATCACGGCGCTGGGCGAAGGCGACTCGCGTCATTACGAAGGTCACATCGTCTGGCTCAAGGACGACCGCTACCATCCGCAAGACGGTCCGGAGCTCGACGGTAAGCCGGTGATGGATTTGCACAATCCCGACCCAGCCAAGCGGCAGCGCACGCTGCTGGGTTCGCTGCTGGTTTGGGACATGCGTTTCGACGGCAAGCAGTGGAGCGGCGGCCGCGTCTACAATTCGGACAACGGACATAGCTACAACTGCAGCCTGCGCCTGCTCGATGACGATCACTTGCGGTTGCGTGGCTATGTCGGCATCTCGCTGCTGGGTGGCAACACCACCTGGACGCGGCTGCGCTGGACGCAGGCGAATCCAATGCCGCCGCCTGCAGGGAACTAATTCGCGGCGCGAAAATCTCTCAGCAACAAGAACCATATCGTTTGGTGTTTGGAAGACCTCTCAATGGAAGACAGCAACGTCCTGGAAAGACAGGCCGCCGCGCGTAGCGGTACCCTGTCCGCATTTAACGAACTGCGCAGTTACCTGCACACTCAGATCCTCGGCCAGGAGAATCTGGTCGAGCGCCTGCTGGTGGCGCTGCTGGCGGACGGGCATCTGCTCGTCGAAGGCCCGCCCGGACTGGCGAAAACGCGCGCGATCAAGGCGCTCGCACACGGACTGGAGGGTGACTTCCAGCGCGTGCAGTTCACACCCGACATGCTGCCGGCCGATCTCACCGGTTCCGACATCTATCGTCCCGAAGAAGGCGGTTTCCGCTTTCAGCGCGGTCCACTGTTCCACAACCTGATCCTCGCCGACGAGATCAATCGTGCGCCTGCCAAAGTGCAGTCCGCGCTGCTCGAAGCGATGGCCGAACATCAGATCAGCGTCGGCGCGGCCACCTATCCGCTGCCGCGCCTGTTCCTGGTGATGGCTACGCAGAACCCGATCGAGCAGGAAGGCACCTATCCGCTGCCAGAAGCACAGCTCGATCGTTTCATGTTGCACACGCTGGTCGACTACCCGGATCGCGCGACCACACTGCGCATCATGGAGCTCGCGCGACGCGAAGCCGCCGAAGCGCAGGAACTGCCGCCGCCGACAAAGCTGATGACGCAGGAAAGTGTTTTCACCGCACGCCGCGAAGTATTGAAGCTGACGCTGGCTGCATCCGTCGCCGAATACATCGCCGCACTGGTCGAAGCCACGCGCCGGCCCGAACCGTACAGCGCGCAACTCGCCGGCTGGCTGCGCTGGGGCGCCAGTCCGCGCGCGGCTATCGCCATCGAGCGCGGCGCGCGAGCGCTGGCCTGGCTCGACGGGCGCGATTACGTCAGTCCGGAAGATGTGCAGGTGATCGCGCCGGACGCGCTGCGGCACCGTCTGCTGCTCGACTACACCGCGCAGGCGCGCGGCATCACCGCCCAGGCCTGCGTGGAAGAGCTACTGCGTCACGTTCCGGCACCATGATTCTTCCGGATCTCGCGGAGCTGGTCGCATTGCGCGGCGCGGCGCAGGGGCTCAGCTTGCACGCGCACCGACCAGCGTTGGCGCGCTTGCAGGGTGGTCATCGCAGCGCTCAGCGCGGACGCGGGTTGGAATTCGAAGAAGTGCGTCTCTACGCGCCGGGTGACGACGCGCGCAGCATCGACTGGCGCGTCACCGCGCGGCGCGGGCGCCCGCACACCAAGCTGTTCCGCGAGGAGCGCGAGCGGCCAGTGTGGTTGCTGATCGATCTGCACGCGGGCTTGTACTTCGGCAGCCGGCGCCAGCTCAAATCCGCGCTGCTGCTGCGCGCCGCGGCACTACTCGGCTGGGTCGCGGTTGCCGGTGGTGATCGCCTCGGCGCGGTGATCGCCAACGGTCAGGGCGCGCCGCGCATTTTCCCGCCGCGCGCGCGTCAAGCCGGCGTACTGCCGGTGCTCGAAGCGCTGGTGGAAACTCAACCGCGCACACCCGCCGCGCCCGTCGCTACCGGACTGAACAGCGCACTCGCGACGCTGCGGCCACTGCTCCAGCCCGGCAGTTTGGTGCTGGTGCTGAGTGACTTCAGTGGTCTCGATTCCAATACAGAAACCGCGCTGAGCGCCTCCACTGTGCATTGCGACTATCGATTGCTACAGATCACCGATCCGCTGGAACGCACGGGCCTGCCGGCGGGCGCTTATCGCGTCGGTCTGCCAGGACGCCTGTGGTGGCTCGATGGCGAACGCAGCCGCGCGCCCTGGCAGGCCGCGTGGCTCGCAGGCGAGCGGCGTCTCGACGAATTGGCGCGCCGCCTCAATCTGCCGCTGAACCGCCTCGATACCGCCGAAGCAGTAACCGACTCGCTCTCCGCGTTACTCAGGGAGCCCGCGTGGGCGGCATGAATACTGACTGGCTTTCGCAACTGGCGCCCGATCATGCGCCGCCACCGCCCGGCTGGTGGCCGCCAGCGCCGGGTTGGTCGGCATTGGCGCTACTGCTGCTAATTGTCCTCGTGACCGTCGTGTACTGGCTGCGCCGCCCCTCGCGCCGTCTGCGCCGCGCCGCCTTGCGCGAACTCAAGCGTCTCGAAGCTGCGAGTGGCGATGACGTCGCACTCGCACGCGATCTCGAACATGTGCTGCGCCGCTACGCGCTGAGCCGGTTCGATCGCGCCGCAGTCGCGCGCCTGAGCGGTGAAGCATGGATCGATTTCGTCGTTTCCCACGGCGGTACGGCGTGGGCCGGAAGTACAGGCAGGAATCTATTGCGCATCGCTTACGGCAGCAGTGCGGAGACCGATCGCAGGTCCTGGCTGATCGGCGCACGCGGCTTTCTGGCCAAAGCACGCCCATGATCCATCTCGCCTGGCCATGGATGTTGTTATTTCTACCGCTGCCGTGGCTGCTCGCGCGCGTGCTGCCGCCGGTGCAGCCACACGGCACGGCATTGTTCCTGCCGTTCGCCGCGGTGGTGGCCGACGACGGAATGCCTGCGATCCGCAGTTCCTCACGTTTGCGCAATGTCCTGTACGCGCTGGTCTGGTTGCTGCTCATACTCGCCGCCATGCGTCCGCAATGGCTCGGCGATGCGCAGGCGCTGCCGACGACCGGGCGACGCCTGCTGCTGGCGGTCGATACTTCCGGTTCGATGGCGGCTCAGGACATGGCTGGCGGTTACACACGCCTGCAGGTCGTGCAGAAAGTGGCGGGTGATTTCATCCAGCGCCGGCATGGCGATCAAGTCGGTCTGATTCTGTTCGGTACGCGGCCTTATCTGCAGGCGCCGCTCACTGCCGACCTGGGCACGGTCGGACAGTTTCTGAGCGAGGCGATGATCGGCGTCGCTGGCACGCAGACCGCGATTGGCGACGCCATCGGGTTGGCCATCAAGCGCTTGCGTGATGAAGCGGCGCAGCCGGATGCGAAGAACGGTGAAACGGCGCTGATCCTGCTTACCGACGGCGCCAATGACGCCGGCGCGATGCCACCGCTCGAAGCGGCCAAGCTTGCGGCCAGCGCTGGTCTGCGCATTTATACCATCGGCGTCGGCGCTGCCGCGCGACAGGGCTTCTTCGGCGCAAGCGGCAACACTGATCTCGACGAGGACACACTAAAGTCAATTGCCCAGACCACCGGCGGCGAATACTTCCGCGCCACTGACGCCAGCGCGCTGGAACAGGTCTACACACGCATCGACAAACTCGAACCGAGCGCCGGCCGCAATCAATGGTATCGCCCGAGCACCGAATGGTTTGCCTGGCCGCTCGCATTCGCGCTGTTGCTGAGCCTGCCCGCCGTAGTGCTGCGGGAGCAAATGCGACGATGAGCGCCGCGCTGCAGGCATTCCACTTCCTGCGCCCGCAGTGGCTGCTGGCGCTGCCGTTGCTGTGGGCTGCGGCAACGTGGCTTGCGCACCGCCGTGCGCGAGACAGCGATTGGGCACAGCTTATCGATGCCGAGCTGCTCGCCGGTCTGCGCCTTGAAGGTGCAGCGGACAGCAGTGGCCGCTCGCCGTGGCCATGGCTCGCATTGGCGTGGACACTGGCGCTGTTGGCGCTGGCCGGGCCGAGCTGGCAGCGCGACGAGGCCGCTGCTTATCGCGCACCGGCCGCGTGGGTGCTGGTGCTGGATCTATCGCCATCCATGGCGGCGAGCGATCTCGCACCGGATCGCGTGACGCGTGCACGCTACGCGCTCGACGACGTGCTCGGCGCCGCCCGCGATGCACGCGTCGCCCTGATTGCGTTCAGCGACGAGCCTTACACCGTGACGCCGCTGACACAGGACGTCGCGACGGTGCGCAGCCTACTGTCGCCGCTCGCGCCGGACATCATGCCGAGCCCTGGCGACAGTCTCGCGCCAGCACTCGGTCAGGCCGGCAAATTGCTTCAGCAGGCGGGGACTCGGAACCAGCAGGTCATCGTGCTCACCGACGGCTTTGACGATCCCGCCGCTGCATTCACCGCTGCTGCGCGACTCAAATCCGCGGGTGCGGAAGTGAACGTCATTGGTATTGGCACAGCGAACGGCGCACCCCTGCAAAGCACGAACGGTGGTTTTGCACAGGATATGCAAGGGCGGACGCAGCTCGCGCGACTCGACGCCGATCGTCTGCGGCAGCTCGCCACCGCTGGCGGTGGACGTTATGCGGAACTTTCTGATCTGCCGTCGCTGACGCGGAGTCTGCAGGGGAATTCGGAATTCGCGAATGGCGCGACGGCCACACAGGGCATCAAGGTCGCGCGCTGGCGCGACGCCGGCGTGTGGCTGTTGCCCGGCCTGCTATTGCTCGCATCGTTGCTGGCGCGGCGGGGATGGCTGTGATGCGCGTGCCACTGCTATCCGTGCTGCTGCTTTTCGTGACCGTCACTGCGGATGCCGCGGATTGGTCCACTCTCTGGCGCACCGCCGATCAGCGCGGCGAGCAGCTGCTCCAAAGGGGCGACGCCGCGAATGCGGTGCGCACTTACACCGATCCGCGCCGCAAGGCTTACGCCGAACTCAAGGCAAGCGACTACGCGGCGGCGGCGCGCGATTTCGCCGCTTTCGATGACAGCGATGGCCAATACAATCGCGGCAACGCGCTTGCCCATACCGGCGATCTGCAATCCGCTCTGAAAGCATACGACGCCGCGCTCGCGCACGATCCACACAATCAGGATGCGCAGCACAATCGCGATCTGGTGGCACGTGCGCTCGATCAACAGCAGCAATCACAGCAGCAGGGACAATCCGGCAAGAGCGGCGATGACAAGAAGACGGACAAGAATGCGTCTTCGCAAAATTCTTCTGGCGGTTCGCAAAGCCAGGGCGACAATCATTCCGGAAAGGACGCCGATCACCAGAATGAAGCGGGCGCGCAATCTTCCGGCAAGGACGAAAAGCAATCTGAGGAGAACCGCGATCAGGGCAAGGCAAACGAAGCGAATGCCGCGAAAGATCAAAACAAAAATCAGGCGCAAGCGAGCGGCGCCCAGGCTCAGCAGGGCGATCAGAAACAGAAGGGCGAGGAATCCGCGCAGACAAACCAGGGCGATCAAGCTGCTGCCCAACGGCAGCCGCAATCCGCGGACAACGCAGCCGAGGCGCGGCGCGACGCCGAAGCTGGCTTGGACAAGACGCCGACCGATAAAACCGCGAATTCCGCCGCTGCGCAGACCGGCAGCGAAGGCTCGCAGACGGGTACCACCAAAGCGGTGGGCACGACGCAACGCAGCGAACAGCAACTCGCCGAAGAGCAATGGCTGCGGCGTATCCCAGATGATCCCGGCGGCCTGCTGCGTCGTAAATTTCTGATCGAACACATGATGAGACAGCAGCAGACGCAACCGTGAAGATGCCATGAAGAACCTGTCCCACATCATCATCGCAATGCTGATTTGCTGTACGACGCTTACCGCGCGGGCAGCGGTGACCGCGTCTCTGGACCGCGATCAGGTGGAATCGGGCGAGTCGGTGCAACTCACGTTGCAACACGACGGGCGCACCGATACTCAGCCCGACGTCGCGCCGCTGAAGCGCGACTTCGACGTGCTCGGCAGCAGCAGCGGCTCCAGTTTCCAGTTCGTCAATGGACATATGTCCGCGCAAGTACAGGTGACCTTGACGCTGTCGCCGAAACACGACGGCAAGCTGCGCATTCCGCCGCTGCAATGGGGCGGTGACCAATCGCCTGAGTTGGAAGTGACCGTCGGTGGTGGCGCTGCATCCAGTCAGTCCGACCGAACGGTGACGGCAAATGCCTCGCATGTTTTTCTCATAACGACACTGGAGCCGAAGCAGCCCTACGTGCAATCCACTGCTGTCCTCACTGTGCGGCTCTACTTTGACCAGCAGCTCTATCAAGCTGGACTCGAATTGCAGGGCAGCAACGACGTCCTCATCCAGCAGCTCGGCAAGGATGTGCAGGGCAGTGAAACGCGCAATGGCCGGCGCTATGACGTCGTCGAGCGCAAGTATCTGCTGCAGCCGCAGCGCAGCGGTCAGATCACTCTCGACGGGCCGGTGCTCGAAGCGCAGATCGCGGACACGAGCAGGAGTGACCGCTTCGGTTCCGATCCTTTCTTCGGCCGCACGCCGCTCGCCGGCATGTTCAACTCTACGCGTCCGCTACGTCTGCACGGCGATGCCATCCTGCTCAACGTGCGTCCGCGTCCTGCCGCCTGGACTGGCGGCGATTGGCTCCCCGCGCAGAAGCTCACGCTCGAAGAAAGCTGGCGGCCGGACAACGCGATCATCCATGCTGGCGAGCCGCTGACGCGCCATCTGCATCTGAGCGCCGACGGCCTGACTGGCGCGCAACTGCCGGACCTCAGTGCGCTGATGCGCCTGCCTGAAGGCGTCAAGGCTTATCCCGATCAGGCCAAGCTCGACACGCAGGAGCGGGGTGACAAACTGGTCGGCAGCCGTGATCAGGACATTGCGCTGATTGCCAGCAATCCGGGGCACTATGAATTGCCGGCGTTGCGGCTGGCGTGGTGGGACACGGTGCAGGATGTGCAGCGTGAAGTGGTGTTGCCGGCGCGGACGTTGGATGTTTTGCCGGCCGTGGGTGGGAGTAGTGCTGCTGCGCCTGCGGTGGCGAATCCTGCTCCCGAACCCGTCACTGCGGCTACTGCTGAAGCGAAGGCGCCGGTGGTTAGTGCCGAGAGTCCGTCGACAAGAAACCTTCCCTGGCTTTGGATCAGTCTGGCGCTTGGCTTGCTCTGGCTCGGTACTTTGGTCGCGTGGTGGTGGAGTCGCCGCCGTGCTTCCAAGGTGATAATGAAATCCGTCGCAGCCGCGACGGATTTGAACACGGAACTGCGCGCGGGCAGCGCGCTCAAGGCATTTCGCCAAGCTTGCCGCGACAACGATCCGAATATGGCACGTCAGAATCTTCTCTTATGGGCGCGAGCAACTTGGCCGCAAGATGTACCCGTTGGCCTCAATGCGTTGTCGCAGCGTCTGAGCGATCCAAGGCTGACCACGTTACTGCGGGAACTCGATCGTGCCTGCTATGCGGATGGTGTTTGGAAGGGTGAATCGTTGGCGCAGATGTTGAAGGTTCTTCCGACACAAGCGAAAAAGGCAAGTAATGCGTCTGAGTTGGGTGAGCTATACCCATTCTGATACAAAGCCAGGGTTTTGGAATGGCTGCGTCAGTACGTAGGGTAGGCGCAGTTCGCCGATGGTCGATGCATCGTTGGAAGGCGATGAGTTGCAAGCTGAGTTACGGCAGCCTCACAAGGGAGCTATTTTCGGACGAAAATAACGGCTTCTGGACGATTTCCACGTCCGTTCGGCCATCTATATGGGTGTTGTGAATATGAGTAGCGACCAAAGCTTGAAGATGCGCCGAGAAGTTAGCGAGTTGTTGGCGAGCGTTGGGATCACCGAAGATTTCTTTTGGAGTCTTGGGGATGAATCAGATTGGTCTTTGGTTATTAAGATGCACGCGCTATTTGAGGCGGTAGTTGGACGTTTAGTTGTTGGTCGACTTAATAAACCAGGCCTTGAAGACGTTGTGTCGAACCTTGAATTTAATAATATGAAATCGGGGAAGGTCGCCTTCGCGCGTGCTCTAGGTTTACTTGAATCTGAGGATGTCGCTTTTTTAAGAGGTTTGTCCGAGCTTCGAAATCGTCTTGTCCATGACATCCGCAATGTTAATTTCAGTATTGCTGACGATATATCAAACAAAAATGCGAGTGAATTGAAGAAATTCAGGAAGGAGTTTGGGTGGACTATTACCCAACTTAAGAATGGCGAAGAAGAGTATGAACGTCTGCTCAAATCGACGCCGAAATGGATCGTCTTTCTGGCAGGATATGTTTGTCTTCTTAGACTCCAGTTTCGGGTTTCTGATCACGACCGAAATCGCATAGTCGACGCACTTGTTAAGGCGTCGCACCATGGTGGGATATTGATGCCGGGAGCTAATACAGCGGAAAAAGGGAAAGCCTCATGAGGGTTTTTTTGAGCACGTAGATGCGGTTGCAGAGGTGATGAACAATCGCATCGATCGCTTGGTTGCGGACTTCGCCTGCCAAACACAGTGAAACTCTGAGGTCTTCCGTTCCGCCCCTGTTGGGCGGGTTACTTTCTTTGCCACGCGGCAAAGAAATGTAACCAAAGAAAACGCGCCCCTGACTGCACCGACTCGCGAAAAGCGCGCGAGTCGGTGCCCTGCGCTCCTCGGCCGAGGCGGGCTTCATCGACACGGCATCCCTGCCGTGACGATGAAGGCATCGGCTCCTGCCTCGCCCCGCTGCGCGGGCAGAAACCGCCTCGTCCTGCGGTGCTCGGCGCAGTCCGAAGGGGGTTGGAAAAGCAACAGCAAAGGCACAAAGCGGCGCGATGCGCCGCCGTGCTTTTAGCTTTTGACGTTCGGGTCCCCTTGGGAGCGCTGAGCATCGCAGCGCGCGCAGGGGATGTGCGGGCATGGATGCCCGCCAAGCACCGTCACGGCAGGAAGCCGTGTCGGTGCGGTTCCCCGAGCACGCGAGAAGCGCAAGGAACCGTGCGTAGCACGGCGCGAACACGGGGC
>Ga0265334_10000047_pt1 | contig 92618 bp, 84 predicted proteins | sample 42023metaG_FD_192442 | JGI IMG/M metagenome (GOLD analysis project Ga0265334, IMG submission 192442) | Rhizosphere microbial communities from Carex aquatilis grown in University of Washington, Seatle, WA, United States - 4-20-23 metaG | ecosystem: Host-associated > Plants > Roots > Rhizosphere...
GGTGTTGATTTACGGAACCCGAAATCGGTGATGAAGGCGATTGAATCAGCGGTTGCCATGCTGGAGCAGGAATTTGGCTAGAGTTTCAGCTGAAACTTTTCGTTATCGTACTGATTTTAAATGGTTTTATTGATTTAGTTTCTCGAAATCTTAAGCCGCCCGTCCAGGGCGAAAGCCTTTGCGTCATGTGGTCGTGGAACCGGACCGGGCGGGGGAGCGTGCTGGGGGTCGGATATGGCAAGTCAAATCAATCGAAATGGGTGGGTACAGCGGAAGGCAAGGCCAGAGGTCAACCCGGCGACGAACGAATCGTCCGCTTTGCTCATATTGGAGCCTTCTGAATTGACGGTGTCGTCCGGCCCGGATTTTTGAAATGCCGGTGCGTCGCGCGGCAGCACGATCCGGTGGCGGGGCTTCGGATTTTTGAGCGGGAGGTTCCACGTGTAACTTTTTGCGGCTGTTACGCAAAATTGAAAATCGCCGGTTTGGTCGTCTGCTTAATCGGCGGTGGGCTTTAAACGCTACAGCTCCTGCAGTACTTCTACGGACCTGTGCGGGTCTGCGTCGCCTGTTCTTCTAGTTCCATGCTGCGCCGGTGCTCGGTGTCATCGCCAAGGAGATCGGGCGACAGTTCTGGTCCGAGCCGGCGAACGGTTAAGCGTCCTAATGCGGCAATCCAACCGGTGTGTAGCAATGATGCGCGCAGTATCGCTCCGACAACGTGGCCGGGTGGGGGAGTGATCCAGCCCGTTGCGATTGCCGTATTTGAAGCGCTGGCGGCGAAGAAAGCCCGTACAGCTCATGGCGAAGACGACCAGCACTTCTACTCATAATGTCGGGCAACGGCGACTCCCGCAGGGCGTTGATTTTGCGGTGATGAAGTAGTGGCAGAGCCGAGTTTATTCGGGCCCGTCTGCTTGGTTCCTAAAGACTCCGTGCCGTCCAGAGACTTGATCGTCCGTGCCGACCTGGGATACTGTGAATTTGCACAGTAGTTGGTTATCCAATCCATGATCCTAATCTCCGGCGCTGCTTCATTGTCCATTCCCGCGGTATGGCGTGGTTCAGGCTGCACATCGGAGCTCGGCCTTTCATTGATGCGGCCGCTGCTCGCGGGGACAACTCGGGCGGGGAGGGCAGTCGCAGCGGCATCGTCGCCGTGCGTCTGCGCGCCAACACGGCAGCTATATGTATGCACATTGAGGTCGCGCGCTGGCGGGATATGCGCTGGCGCGCGCGTCGCGCTACACGGCGCTGTGCCGCGAGCGGCGTGAGCGATGCGGATGACACCATGCTCTGGCTCTGCATCCATTTACCGGAGCTGCCACTGGAGGCGCTGGCGCTGCCGCCGGAGATGGCGGTCGGTGTCGTTGAAATCCGCGGCCATCGCCGGCAGCTGATCCGCATCAGCCAAGGCGCCCGAGCGCGCGGTCTGTATGAGGGCATCTCCGCGGCCGCCGCGTTGAGCTTGGCACCCGATATCCGCCTGGTCGATCGCAATCCCGCCGCCGAGCAGCAAGCCCTCGAAGCGGTCGCGTGCTGGGCGTACCGCTTCGGGGCGCCGGTGACGCTGTCGCGGGAAACGGGCAGTGTCTGGGTCGAAGTCCGCCGCAGTCTGCGCATGTATGGGGGCTGGCGATTGTTTCGCCTCGAGATTGAGCGCGAAGGGATCGCGCTGAGCTACGGCGTGGCCTACGGTGTAGCGCCGACGCGGCCGGCGGCCGAGTTGCTCGCGCGTGCAGGCGCAGGTCTTGATCGTCCCATCGGCAGGATGGGCGACCTGCCGCTGTCGCTGCGCGATAAGGCGATCGCGTTGCTGCCGTTCGATCCACAGACGATCGATATCTTGTACGGCTCCGGCCTGCGTACGGTCGGTGCGGTGCTCGACGTGCCGCGCGACAGCATTGCCCGTCGCTTCGGTACTGACACCGCGCGCTGGCTGGATCGATTGATCGGGCAGGGGCCCGATGTGTGGGACGCCTTCGAGCCGCCGGCGCAGTACCGCCGCCGTTTCGAACTCGCTGGTCTCGTCGACAGCACGGAAGCGCTGCTGTTTCCGCTGCGCGCCATGATTGGAGATTTCTCCCAATACCTGCGCGCACGCGACGTCGCCGTGCAAACATTCCGGATCGTATTCCTCGATGGTGCGCGTCGGCCGGTAGCGCTCGATATCGGCCTGCTCGCGCCGACGCGTGATCCGGTGCGGCTGTTGCTGGTGCTGCGCGAACGGCTCGACAAGCTTGTCGTCGACGAAGGTGTTCTTGAGATCAAGCTCGAAGCTGATCACTTCGAAGCTGCCAGCATCGTGCAGGACGATTTATTTCAGACGGGCCGCGGCCGGGAGGATCGCGCAGCGCTCTACGAACGACTCCATGCACGGCTCGGCGCGCAGGCCATACGCCGTCTCGCGGTGGCGCCGGACAATAGGCCCGAAAAAGCATGGAGCGAAAAACCGGTCGCCGGCGCTGCCGCCGAGTATCCGCCGCGTCCGCTGTGGCTGCTGCCGCAGCCCGAGCCGATCGCAGAGCCGGTGCTGATCAGCCCGCCGGAGCGCATCGAATGCGGATGGTGGGACGGCGTCCAGCAGCAGCGCGATTACTTCATCGCCGAAGACCGCGACGGCCGGCGTCTCTGGGTCTACAAGGACGCGAATACCGAAGGATGGTGGCTGCACGGCCTCTGGCAATAATCGTATGTATGCGGAGCTGCACTGTCTGTCCAATTTCTCGTTCCAGCGCGGGGCGTCCAGCGCGGCGGAGCTCATGCACCGCGCGAAGGACCTCGGCTACCAGGCGCTCGCGATCACCGACGAATGCTCGCTGGCCGGGATCGTGCGCGCCTGGGAAGCGGCGAAGAACGTCGGCCTGAAGCTGATCATCGGCAGCGAAATGCTGCTGACCGATGGTACGAAACTGGTGCTGCTGGCGCCGGACGTAACAGGCTACGCACAGTTGTGTTCGCTTATTACCCGTAGCCGGCGCCGCAGCGGAAAAGGACAGTACGCGCTGACGGTGACAGAGGTGTGTACCGACAGTGACCATTTGCTTGCACTGTGGATTCCGCGCTGGCCGGCGCAGGGCATTCCCGACGCGTTGTTCCACGCTCAGCTGGGCGCGCTGCATCCGCATTTTGATGCGCGTCTATGGATCGCCTGGGAGCGGCATCTGCATCCCGAGGATCAAAAGCGTCTGGCCGCGCTGCGCACCCTCGGAAAGCACTACGGTCTGCCGCTGGTTGCCGCCGGGGACGTGCGCTACCACGTGCGCCAGCGGCAGAGGCTGCACGACGTGATGACCTGCATCCGTGTCGGCGGCACCATCAGAGCGCTGCAGACGCCGAGCTTCCCGAACGGCGAGCGTCACCTGCGTCCGCTATCGACACTTCAGCGCCTGTATCCGGCCGATCTTCTGCGCGAGAGTCTGGCGATCGCCGAGCGCTGCACCTTCGATCTGGCGCAGCTGCGGTATCAGTACCCCGAAGAGCTGGTGCCCGATGGGCTGACCGCCATCCAGCATCTGCGGCAGCTCACGGAAGCGGGCATTCGCCAGCGCTGGCCGGACGGCTGTACGCCAGAGGTCCGAGCGACGATCGAAAAGGAACTCGCGCTGATCGAGGCACTGCACTACGAACACTATTTCCTGACGGTCGAGGACATTGTTCGGTTCGCACGCGCGCAGGACATTCTCTGCCAGGGCAGGGGCAGCGCGGCGAATTCGGCCGTGTGTTTTGCGCTCGGCATTACCGAAGTCGATCCCGCCCGTATGAACCTCCTGTTTGAACGCTTCATTTCGAAGGAACGTGCCGAGCCGCCGGATATCGACATCGACTTCGAGCACCAGCGCCGCGAGGAAGTCATCCAGTACGTCTATCGAAAATACGGCCGCGAGCGGGCAGCGATCGCGGCCACAGTGATTTCGTATCGGCGCAAGAGCGCGGTGCGCGACGTCGGCAAGGCGGTAGGGTTGCCGCTCGACATTGTCGACGCGCTAACGAAGTCACTGACGTACTGGGATGACGACGCACAGTTCGTCGAGCGTCTGCGCGGCCTGGGTTTCGCGGTTGACAGTCTTTTACTAAAACAGCTCGTCGCGCTGGTGAACGAGATCGAGGACATGCCGCGCCATCTGTCGCAGCACGTCGGCGGGTTCGTGATCTCGCATCAGCCGCTGTCGACGCTGGTCCCGGTCGAAAATGCGGCGATGCCGGATCGCACGATCATCCAGTGGGACAAGGACGATCTGGACGCGCTCGGTCTGCTGAAGATCGATTGCCTCGCGCTCGGCATGCTCAGCGCGCTCAGGCGCGCGCTGAAGCTGGTGTCCGATTATCGCGGCACGCCGCTGACGCTGGCGACCGTGCCGGCGGAGGACGAAAAGACCTACGAGATGATCGGCCGCGGGGAAACCACCGGCGTGTTCCAGATCGAAAGCCGCGCGCAGATGAGCATGCTGCCGCGCATGAAGCCGAAGACGTTTTTCGATCTCGTCATCGAGGTGGCGATCATTCGCCCGGGCCCGATCCAGGGCGACATGGTGCATCCATACCTGCGGCGCCGCGAAGGAAACGAGACCGTCGAATATCCGAGCGCGGCGCTGCGCAAGGTGCTGGAACCGACATTGGGTGTGCCGCTGTTTCAAGAGCAGGTGATGTCGATCGCGATGGTAGCGGCCGGCTTTTCGGCAGGGGAGGCGGACCAGGTGCGGCGCTCGATGGCGGCCTGGAAACGCAAAGGCGGTCTGGAGAAATTTCGCGACAAGCTGCTCGCGGGCATGAAGGAACGGGGCTACGACGATGGTTTTGCCGAGCAGATCTACCAGCAGATTCTCGGTTTTGGCTCCTACGGATTTCCACAATCGCATGCGGCAAGCTTTGCGCTGCTGACCTACGTATCGTGCTGGCTGAAGTGTCATGAGCCGGCTGCGTTCTGCGCCGCACTGCTGAACAGTCAGCCGATGGGTTTTTATGCGCCGGCGCAGCTCGTCAACGATGCGCGGCGCAATGGCGTGGGTTTCCGTCCGGTCGACGCGACGATCAGCAACTGGGATTGCGCGCTCGAGTGCGGCGCCGATGGCGAACTCGACGTGCGGCTCGGCCTGCGCATGGTGGGCGGACTGCCGGAAGCCGAGGCGCTGCGCGTGGTGCAGGCGCGTGCGTGCAAGCCATTCATGTCAGTCGAGGACCTCGCGAATCGTTCGGGATTGACCAAGCGCGCGCTGGACGCGCTCGCCGAAGCCGGTGCGCTCGAAGCGCTGACCGGGCATCGCCATCACGCGCGCTGGACGGCGGCCGGCGTGCAGCGTCTCGATGGCGTGCTGCGCGACAGTCGCGTGCCCGAATTGGCATTGGTGCTGCCTGCGCCGAGCGAGGGCGAAAACCTGCGCGCGGATTTCCGCAGCCTGAAGCTCACGCTGGGCCGTCACCCGCTGGCGCTGCTGCGTTCGCGGTTGCGGCGCATCGGCGCGCTGACCGCAGAACAGATCCGCGTTGCGGCGAACGGCCGCCGCGTGCGCGCGGCCGGCATCGTGACGCACCGGCAGCGCCCGGGTACTGCATCTGGCGTGGTGTTTGCAACGCTGGAAGATGAAACCGGTACCGCGAACCTGATTATCTGGACCCAGGTCCTCGACGCCTACCGCGATGCCGTGATCGGCTCGTCATTGATGGTTGTCGATGGGCAGCTGCAATCGGCGCACGGCGTCGTGCACGTCATCGCGCGCCGCGTGCAGGACTACAGTGCCTGGCTGGGACAGCTCGATGTCAGCTCACGCGATTTTCATTGAGTGGTGCTGCAAAAAATTACTCTGCGGACAGTTGCGGCTGGTCGGTTTTGGTTTTTGTCTTCGGCGCTTGCGGCGCGGCGACCATCATGTCCGCATCGAACAGCCGCAGGAAGCTGCGCACGTCGTCTTCGCGCTTCGCATCAAGCCATGCATCCCACTCGTCGTCATCAAGGACCACCACTGAGCGCTTTTCGTCTTCCGGGGCGTGGAAGCGCTGCATGAGCGGGTGTGCCGTTGCGTTAATAGTCAGCATGCTAAATGACCAGCGCGTGATGTCGGGCGCTTCGAACCGGTGTTCCCAGATGCCGGCGAGTCCGAACGGCTTGCCGTCAGTGCGCTCGATGGCCCACCACTGCGATTTTCCGGATTCGTAGCTGGGCTCGTAAAAGCGCTGAACCGCAATTATCGCGAGCTGGCGCCGCTTCCACGCATACCGGAAGGATGGCAAGCGCCCCGCGGTTTCCGAGCGGCTGTTGTTTAGGAGCTGGAGAATCGTTAGGAGACAAGTTACGTTAGATCATAAACCCACGAGAAAGGATTCACGGTGAGAGCATCATCAAAGCTATCTAGTAGAAGACCAGCGGTTGGGCGCCTTTGATGGAGCTGGTGTGGTCTACAGCAGATCTGGTGATTGGCGGGCACCCCTATCCCCAATTTCCGATTCTGCTTTGGGACAGCATGGAGAGCTGCCGGCCTGCCAATCTCTTTCTCCGTCACTATCTCCTCCGTGGTGCTGTCGGATCGAAGAAATCGTGGGACCCTGCAGGTAGAGCGATGTATGACTACTTCAGCTTCCTGCAGGCGCACGATCTGACGTGGGACGATTGCAACCGTGGCGAAGAGAAGCACCTGGTTGGCGCATACAGGGATTATTCCCTCGACGTTGTGAAGCTGAGGCGTAGTACGGTTCGCCATCGGCTCACCTACGTGACCAGCTTCTACGAATATGCTCATCGGAAGGGATGGATTGCTTCGCTCCCCTTTGGTTACGAGGACCGACTGGTTCGCCGCGGGCAGGGCTTCCTGTCGCATACAGTCGGTAGTGGACGCCGAGCGATGGTCCGCGACGTTACGCCTAGGGCCCACCGGGACCTACCCAAGTTCCTCTCCACAACAGAGGTCAAGCTGCTGCTGGCTGCGGCGACAAACGAGCACCATCGGATGATGGTGTGCCTGGGGCTGGGCACTGGCCTGCGCAAAGAGGAGCTTGCTACCTTTCCTCTCAGCTACGTCTTCGATCCCGAACGGCGTGGCGACCGGTCGCGGAACGTGAAGGTGCTCCTGGATCCCGAGGACGGCACCGGCATGAAGACGAAAGGTGGCAAGCCGCGCGAAATCTACATGTCCAGGACACTTATGGCGGATCTGTTTCATTACGCCAAACACCGCCGTGGCGAGCGGGCATCAGTGAGCGGCAAGGACCATGCGCCACTGTTCCTGAACCAAGATGGAGTGCCCTATAGCGGCGATGGCAAGGGCTTGGATCGGATCGTCCGTCTCATAGGATGCAAGGCTGGTCCGAAGGCGTGGACGCACAAGCTCCGGCACACCTACGCCACCCACACCCTGGTCACGCTTCAGCGCAATCGGACCACCAACAAGATTGAACCCGTCGTTTTTCTCCAGAGGCAACTGGGACACGCTTCAGTCCAAACGACAATGGTCTACCTGCATCTGATCAACGAACTGGCTGATGACGCCGTCCTCGCCTACGACGATGAGCTGCACGAAATGGCTGATGGCCTGCATGGCTAAACGTAAGGTTTTCCTAAAAACCGATCTGGCAACCCCGGGAGTAAGTCACGAGCGGGATGCCGCAGGATCGGTCACAGTCCTCGACGTAGTTCCACCGCATGAAACCATGGTGCACTTTCCACCGAATCCCTACGGGGCGCGCACCTTTGACTTCGCTTCTTGGTATGGCGCCGGCATCGACGATCTGACCTATGCCTGCCAACGGCAGATCGAGCGCTTTATCGCCAAGCAGGACTCCAATGTCGAACCCTCCACCATCATGGGATATTGCCGGGGTGGATTGCGTCACTTCTTGGACTACGCGGTAATGTTCGCAACGGCCCAGCAACGGCCGCTGCGACTGAGCGATGTTGGCCGCAACATAATCGACGGCTACCTGGGCTTCCTTCGCGACAAGGGCATTGCGGCCGCGTCACAGCGTGCCAGTTACTACTACGTAAAAGCAGTTCTGCTTGTCCTGGGGCGTCGATCTCTGATTGCCGTTGTTACCGTCGGCGACGACATCACGTTTCCCAAGAACGCCTTCCCGAATTCGCATCGCACCACGAAGGGCGAAAAGCCCTTGTCCACGTCCGAGCGGAAGGCGGTGGCGGCTGCCTTGCGTCAATCTATTCAGCCGCTCTTTTCCAAAGATGCAGGCGCGCCCGATCTCTATCTCCTGTGTGTGGCGCTTTTCGTGGTGGCGCTCCATACCGGCCGCAACTCGACACCTCTGCTTGAGATGCCGACGGATTGCTTTCGAGCGCATCCGAAGGACGGTACGGAATTTCTGGTGATGTACAAGCGGCGCGGACACACCTCCAACAAAGTAGCCCTCCGCACCGTCGCAGCGTCCGAGCGCATGATCGAATCGATGCCGACCGTCCGTCCTAGTATTGGTCGCCTGATCCGCCGGGTGATTGAGCTGACGGCGAGCCTTCGGACTCACGCACCGGCCGAGCTAGCGGACCGAGTTTGGCTCTACCACGGAACCACGGCGGCTCGCACCGGTATACAGCCGATAACCATGACCCAGCTCAGCACCAACATCGCAGACTTCATCGCTGCCCATGGTCTCAAAGACGCGGATGGCCTCCCTCTGCGCTTGAACGTTTCCCGCCTCCGGAAGACCTTCGTCAATCGCGTGTACGAGATCCTCGATGGAGACATCGTTGGCACCGCGATCGCCGCCGGCAATCAGGTCCGCGTTACTGATCAGCACTACCTACAACCGGGGGAGGCTGCGGAAAAGAACTGGATGTTCATGGGGCAGTGCTTGGTGCAGGAGTTGCTGACCAACACTTTGGGAGCCACCGAGCGCACTCCTGTCGGTCGATGCTCCGACAACAAGAATGGGCAGTTCGCCCCGGCGCGCAACGGCGAGGTGTGTCAGAGCTTCCTCAATTGCCTGCGCTGCCAAAACTACGTCGTCACCGGCGACGACTTGTGGCGTCTGTTCTCCTTTTATTGGCGGGTGATCAAGGAACGGCCGCGCGTGGATAAGCGCCGATGGGAACGCTACTTGGCGCACATTCCGCGGCTCATCGATCGTGACGTCATTGAGCAGGGGTTGGCGAAGAAGGTGTTCACCCGGGCACAGGCGGATGCCGCACGCGACCGTGCCAGGCATTGTCCGCATCCATTTTGGGCGAGCGACACCGTTATTGCAGATCTCGGAAATCTCGCATGATGCAGAGCGATCCTCTTGTCACTGAAGCCACATCGCTCCCCGAAGCGATCGACGGCAACACCGTCATCAGCAGCTACACACTCGACGGCCGCCTGATGGTGGTGAGCCGCTATGGCGATGACAAATGGCTCCTCGTGAACATGCCGACCAACCTGCAGAAATCGGTGCGGCATATTCACTGGGGGCGGTTTCCCGAAACCTTCCGCCCCGTTCTCAAGGCGCTGTGCTATCGCTACCTCATGCGTGGTCGCGTGGGCATGTCCAGGCCATCGGATCGCGCCGTTGTGTTGTGGGCGGTCGACCTGAAACCCTTCATCGACTACTTGGCCAGCGTCGGCGTCACCCGACTCCGTGGCGTTCGTGCGGAAACATGCCAGTCGTATGTTGAGGCATGTCGGCGCCGCACTTGCACCACCAAGCACGGAGAGAAACCTCTGACGGCGAGCTACCTCGGGCATCTCTATGGCGCCGTAGAGAAGCTCTATGAACTGAGCCAATTCACGGACGATGCGATGCCGGAGCATCCTTGGCCGGATACGTCATACTCGCATCTGGCCAAGCTGACGGGCCCCGGAACGGCCAAGCGCGGCGGCAAGACACCGCTCGTTCCCGACGACGTCTTTTCGGCACTGTTCCAGCGAGCCTGGTCCATGATCGAAGTCGCCGGCCCTGTTCTCGAGTTGCGTGATGAATGGCTGCCGATACGCGCCCGAGACGGTCAGGGGTGGGACAAAGATACCGCCAGCAGGTTGCTGAGTGCCTTTGTAAAGGAGCGCGGCTGGTCCGGCGCTGCGGCGTTCAGCCAAGCGCTGCGGGACATCCGTCCGGCGTGCTACATCGTCATCGCCAGTCTGTCCGGATGTCGGAATCACGAGCTGGCATTCCTTGAGTCTCGAGCGGTCCGCAGCACCTTGGAGCCAGGTGACCGGGATGGTGAAGAGCCGCGGCGCTACTGGTGGATGAAGGCCAAGTCCACCAAGACTGGCGAGGGCGTGGCGGAATGGATGATCCCCGAGGCGGCTGTGATCGCCATACGCGTCCTGGAACGCTGGGCCGCCCCCCATCAGGCGCAACTTGAGCGCGACGTGGAGGCTCAGCGCGAAGCCAACCCCGACGACGTCGAGATCGCGGCCGCGCTGAAACACCGGCGAGCTATCTTTCTTGTCTCCGATCCGCGTAGCGGTGGCCGGGTTCGCACGTTGTCGAATCAGATGGTCAACCTCGATCTGCGCCGCTTCACCCGGGCATGCGGCTTCGATTGGGAACTCGCCAGTCACCAGTTCCGGCGCAAGTTCGCCAACTATGCCGCCCGTAGCCAGTTCGGCGACCTGCGGTACCTGAAGCAGCACTTCAAGCACTGGTCGATGGAAATGACGCTCGGTTACGCCCTCAACGAATCCCAGGAAATGGCCCTCTATGCAGAAATCCAGGAGGAACTCGACGACATCAAGGCTGGCGTGGTCGAGAGCTGGCTTGAGCCCGGCGCCCCGCTGGCTGGTGGTTACGGACAGCGCATCGCAGCTTGGTGGAGAACGAATCCTGTGACGATGTTCAAGAGCCATAAGCACATGGTGCGCTCGTTGGCGGAGAGCACACCCATTCGCAGCAACGGCCACGCTTGGTGTACGGCAGACGATAATCTGTGCATCGGCAATGATATCGAGCGCACGCGATGCAGTACTTGCAACAACGCGGTTATTGGTGCGCGGCACCGACCGATCTACCGCGGCCTGCTCGCGCACCTCGACGAAGTAGCCAAATGCGACGACATCGGTCCCGGCGGGCGCACGCTTGTGGAGCGCGATCAGCGTCGCTGCGAGAACGTCCTGCGGTCATTGGGAGAAGGTACCGCTGTGACGTCCCATGACTAACGAGCGTAAGAAAGCAGCTTCTAGGGAGAAAGATCTACGCATGGCGATTCTTCGCATCAAGCGCGGGCGTGCACACACGGGAGCTAAGAGGGTGACTATCTCGGCTGTTGCGCGCGAAGCGGGCGTCTCGTCAGCCTTGATTCACAACTACTATCCAACAATCGCAGAAGCCATACGTATTGAACAGGGTCGCGACTACCGCAGCGCGCGTGACGCCAAGCAGCTACAGCTCCGAGAAGAGCGAGCGAAAGCTAATGATCTGCGCCAGCGGGTCGAGGATCTTCGCAGTCAAGTGGCTCGCCTCAGCTCGATCAACGAGACCTTGCTCGCAGACAACGAGGCGCTGCGTGCGCGACTGGGTAACGGCAAAGTCGCTCAACTTCGACCGTTGGCCGCGACTCCAAGATAGGGCGGCCTGTGTCAGTGACAACCAGTCCGGCCGCGCGGCCGACAAAATGCGCCACCGGCCGTTGTGTGCCAGTTGCTGCCGTTCGCGATCTCGACCTGGGTGTCGCCGACCGACCCGAAGCGGCCGGTCGATTGCTGGTTCCTTAAGTGGCCGCGTTCCATAGGGCCTGGGTGAAGCCGCGCGAATCATACGCCGCGAAGTTATTCTCGATTAGCTCGCTTTCCACGCTTAAAGTTGGCCTCGGTTCCATGGCTTCTTCTCTACGTCGTCGCCTTCGGTTCCGGCGCGGCTTCGCTCTCCTGCGCCTTACGCGGGCCGCTCCGCTGGGGGATTCCTGTAATCAACCCGTTATAGTCCGTGCGCCGCGGGTGGATGACCACCACGCCCTTGTTCGTGATGACATACTCGCGGATGTCTTTACTGTGATTGCCGCCGCGCATTTTGATGACGACCATTACCTTCCGCAGCTGGCCATCGATCTCGACGTATCGCAGCCGGAGAATGTCATCGGTGAGAAACGAAATCGCGTAGTGACTAAACTGCAAAGCGGTAAAGTTGTCTTCCACTTCGACCGTACTGAGAATCGTGATTCCGGCTCCGGTCAACGCCCCAATCATCCGGTAAAGCGATTCGCGAAAGTCGGCGCGAAAACCGGGCGCCAGCGCCATCTCGAAACCGACGAGCGAATCGATCACCAACCGTTTTGCGCCGACTCTTTTGATGGCATCCAGAATCTCCTGCATCGTTTCATCCACCGAAAGGTCGAGTGGACGAAGGTAGAGGGCTTCGAGTGTTCCGTTTTGTATCGCCCTTTGTAAATGCAGGCCGAAAGTGCTCGCCCGTTGCGTATAGCCTTCCGGGCGTTCTTCGAAGATTGCCATGATTCCCGGCTCCCCTTGCCGCAGGCCTTCCGCGATAAATTGCGTCGCCAAAGCCGATTTGCCAGTCCCTGAGGGCCCGGCCACCAGCAAACTGTCGCCTTCGAGAATGCCGCCGCCCAACATTTTGTCCAACTCGGGAATGCCGATGGAAAGTCGCCGGCGCTGCGCGAGCTTCTTTTTGTTGCCAATCAATCCCAGCGTGCGAGAAAAGGCTTGCAGTCCGTTGTCGGTGATGCGGACGGTATGCAGTCCCGGCACCGTTGCCTGGCCGCGCATCTTTATGATTTGCAATTTTCGCACCACGGAATTCCTCTCCGTCGCCTGCGAAAGCCAGAAGATGCCGTCGACCAAGGTGAATAGCGAATTGTTGTGGGTCTCTTTCTCGACATATTCGCCGACCAGAAAAGTCGTGGCTTCCCAACTGGTCAGAAACTGGGAGAGGCGGTGGACGAACTCTTGCACTTCCACGTCGCCCACAGCGCTGCTCGCTTTGCGCGCCAGCGTGCGAAAGGAATCCACCACTACGATGCCCGCGTTAGCCGCTGTGACTTGTTTGATGATTTCCTGCAGGACCGCGTTTAAATCCTTCTCCAGCACCACATCTGACAGGTTGATAAAGCGTACGGCCTTGCCCAGCTTCGATTCGTCAAAAAAGGAAAATTGTTGCTGATACCGAAGCATCTTGATGACAGGTTCGCCGAGGACCGAAAAATAAAGTCCCGGTTTTTTCGACGTCGCATTGGCGAAAACAATTTGATGCGCCATCGTGGTTTTGCCGCAACCAGGCGAGCCCGCAATGATGTTGAAGGAAAACTCCGGGAAACCGCCGCCCAAGACGTCGTCGAGCCCGGGAACGCCGGTCGCCAGTTTACGGATCGTGACTTTAGCCGGGTTGCGCACGGCTTTTTTCGGCAACGTGCGCTTTGCCGCCTTAACCGGTTTTTTCACTTGTACCTCCTTTACCGAACCCTAAATCGTTGACCGGAACTTTCGGCCAGACCTCGCGTACCAGGTGCAGCGTCAGGGTTTCGCCGATGAACGCAACCAGAATTCCAAGTAACTGAGCCAGCAGAACAACGCTGCAATCGAAAAATTTGTCGGGGGCAAGCTGGACATGAAGTTCCTCTGACCCTTCCAAGGACCCATCCATGTTCACTTGCACCGCGCGCAACCAGGGAACTTCCGCCTTGGTCAGGGCGAGTGCGCGCAAAAGGAGCGCCCGATAGCCGCCGTTTCCTACCAGTGCCGCCAACTGCGGACGCAGCCGGTCACCAACGTGGAAAGCCATAGGGGTTTTTGTCTGGCTGGATTTATTTGCAAGCGTTTCATAAGTCACAAGACGCTTGGCGAAATTCAGCATTTGTGGAGTAGCCCGGCTCATCTCGGAAACGCGCTTGCGCCTATGTAGAAAGCCGGCGCAATCTTCAGTCCCCCGTCGGCGGAAGAACCACGATAGGCGCAGATCGAGGATTACTCTGTTCGCCAGCGCACTTAGAAAGCTGTGGGGGTGCGCTTCGTGGCCGCGCGCGGCCGGGCTGCGTACCGGGGGCGAGGTGCCCATATCCGGCGTGTCGGCACATCCGTTTGTGCATGCAATGGACAATGTCAGCATCCCATTGTTCTGGTCGGCATGCCTAACGCGGCGCGGCAGAACGAACGCAAGCGAACTGCCAGGAATTACAAGGAGGGCCTGAAAGCTTTGGCGGTGCTGCCCACCCGGCCAAAAGCGGCCGGCGGCGACAATCGTTGCGCTACGCCGCTAATTCCATCGGGAGCAGCCTATCGTATTCCTCCTGGATTACCGCGTAACACTCGCAGACGCGCCTCTCCAGCCCCTTGCGGTCCAGCACCGTGATGCGGCCGCGCGAATAACGAATCAACCCGGCCTTCTGCAACTTGGTCGCGCCCGCTGTCACTCCTTCGCGGCGCACGCCGAGCACGTTGGCGATCCGGTCGTGCGTCATTACGAGTTCGTTACCCGGCAGACGGTCCAGGCTCTGCAGCAAACAGCGGCACAATTGCTGTTCCAGCGAATGATGCCGGGTGCATACCGCTATTTGCGACATTTGCGTGATCAGCGCCTGCGTATAGCGCAGCAGCAGGTGCGTCACCGGACCGGCTCGCTCGAACTCGTCTTTCACAAGCTGCGCTTTCAATCGATAGCCCTTGCCGGCGCTTTGTACCACGGCATGGCTGGGTGTCGAATTGCCCCCCATGAACAATGAGATCCCGATGATGCCCTCATTGCCGACGACTGCGATCTCGGCGACGTCGCCATTTTTCATCACATACACGAGCGAAACGATGGCCGAGGTCGGAAAGTAAACATTCGTCTCGATGGCGCCCGCTTCGTACAACACGTGCCCGAGAGGCATTTCGATCAATTCAAGTTCCGGCAACCAACGCTCCAACTCGTCATCCGGCAGCGCGGCGAGCAGCAGATTTAATTTTATTTCGTGCGAACTGGCGACCACGGGGCGCCTGGAGAACGCTGGCAATGCGGCATTGATGTCACGCTTTCGAGGGCGGCGCAATAAAGGAATCAAGGACCCTCCGAGAAAAGCCTGGCATCCAATGATTGCCGGGAAGCGTTCCGATAAACACTGCCAGTTATATATAGAAGGGGAACGTTTCTTTGTATGCTCGGTAGCACACACAGACATAAATTTAGCGATCGCGCCATTGGCGCATTCGGCCCGCAGCCTCGTGCGAGCTAAGTGATTGTCCGTAAAGTGGATTGACGCGTATGGCCGCCATTTGTATGGCCCTTTCCCTCACTCATCGTTCCCTTTATGGGGACGACCGCGTCCGAACGAAAAAAGCTTGGACGTCCGCTCCTGGCCAACTGCCGCCAGCAGGGCGCAGGGGGGCAGCGACAGCAACGGGCTGAGACCGAACCTAAGCGGCAAGCCGATGCTCATAGTAAGGCCGATCTCTGTCGTCCAAGATTGCGTAAAGTTTCGCGACGCGGTTGGGATCAGGATTCAGCCAAGCGTCGACACTCTCCGGCCGAATCGGAATGATGCATCTATCATGTCCGGCCGCCGCGATCTCAGGCGGTGGTTCATCAGTGATTGCCGCGAATGACAGCAGATCAGGCTCGCCCTCCTTCTGCCAGCGTGACCACAGGCAAGCGACGAGCATGTGGTGCGCCGGACGCGGCGAGAATTCAAGTACTACGCTCTCTTCCTTCCCACCCTGCGCAAGCTCGCGGCCTTCAACGCGGTGTCGGCTCACGTTCTCGTAAAAGCGATTGACGATGATGAGGCCGTGCGAGATGCCGAATTGCCCTTTCCAGAATCCTTCGAGATTGCTCCGACGCGCGTTGTAGGTACCCGGGTATTTCGTGTCGTAGAAAGCTGGCTTTCCTGAGGGCCGGCACTGATAACGCATCGGCAACACAACACGGCGTCCGCCCATGGACACCATCACAGGCGCGTACCAACCCGGGAAGATGCGTGAGTCGCGGTTCTTCAATTCGGTGCGCCGAAAATCGGCCAGCTTACTGATCGACCAACTGATCTTTTCAGCGGCGATTCGTTTGCTTTCGGACGCGGCTTTCGTGGTCTTTTTGGCGAGGATTCGCTCGGCATCAGCCAGGCGCTTTCGTTGCTTGAACAGTTCCGCCTCGAGCTTTTGCGTCTGTTCAGCGTTGAAGCGATCAATCATTTCCTTGATCTGCCGCTCCGGCTCTGAACTTGGCCCTGCGAAGGCCGCGTCCATCGCCTTTGGGATCTTGATGCGTGGATCCGCAGCGCGCATGCCATACAGCCGCACAAACTCCTCAATGTCGATGTCGGCGCCATGAAAGCGCGTGTAGTCCTGATAGGCAGCAACGATCTGGGCGGAGTAGCACATCAGATTCTGCGCGAAGATTAGAAGGATCCGATTACAGCACGGAAAAATGAGCTTGGAAAAATCGAGTCGTCAGGCTGCTCATTTACATCACTTCTCGGATGAGAGTTAATTTGCTCCGGTTCATTTTCTCCGGACACCGCTGCATCGCCGGTCGCTCTGAGTGCACTTGCTCGCGATCGGGAGCAACTTGATGGCTGGCGACATCTGAAAATAGTTAGGAAGAAAATATCGAGGCCGAGCAGATCGTTATCATCAACTAACAGTTAGTAACACTCCTAAACTGTTGTAGGTCCGACGAGCCAGCTTGATGTCGGCCCATTGCGGGACCAATCCAAAACAGCCGGGCGTCCAGCGGCCGCGGTACTGATTCGCGAGAAACGGTCCGACGCGGGCCGGGTAGCATTCGCCGTACGTGAAGTCGGGCGGCGGTCGATTGAATGCGGCTAAGGCGGTAGGGGAGGGCGGTTCGTACTTGGAACACATGAGAAATTCTCTCGCTCCTAAAGCCGCTGGCGATCGCAGATCATCGGATTCAACGCGACATCGCGTTGTCCCGAACCCAACAGCATGCGCCCGCGATCGTCCGGTGGCCGGCATAACCCGCGGCCGACGGATCGCTGATGCTCATGAACGAATGATGTCACGTGGCGCTGTTTGCGGTGTTCCTGCGTATTTAAGTGCATGGATCTCCTCACGCCGGATTTTCTTGACATCGTAACCATGGCCAACCGTACCGGCAGGACGGCCGTCGTCGACCGGCACAGCGTTGCCATCTTCACCCCGGTCGAGCGCAATACCGTCGAAGGAATGCGCTATGTGAGCTTTAAGGTCAACCGCGTGCGCACGTTCGAGGAAGCAAGGCGCATCCTGTTGTCCCTCGGCAACCCAGTGCAGCGCGCGTCGACAGGACGAAGAACCGCGGTTCCGGTCGCGCATAGCGCCCCGTCGACGACACACGCAGCGGACCGATCTGAGCTTTGAAGTGTCATGTCACTGCTCCCGTATTGCGGCATCAGCGCATTGCTCGCCGTTGTCGTCCTGGCCCTGATTTCAGACAAGCCAGAGCGCCGGTTTCGGACCCGAAAGCAAACGCCCGACGCTCGTCGATTCGGACGGCGTCGACTGTAACACTCGCTGCGGCCAGCAACCCGCTGCCATGGCCGCTGCGATGCTGTGAATCCCGTGCCCGGCCGCGGCTCGACCGCGGCGGGGCACGCGGGCGGTGTTCTGAACAAGATGCAAGAATGTTCGCGTCTGAGTGGGAAGCGCCTTGATGGGGGATCGGGAATGACAGTCACAAAAGACGAATTGTCCGAGACATTGTCGGAGGCGATCGGGCTTAACAAGCGCGAAGCGAACGAGTTCGTCGATGCGTTCTTCGAGGAGATCCGCAGTCAGCTGGAAGCGGGCACTGACGTCAAGCGGTCGGGCTTCGGCAATTTCGTCCTACGCACGAAGAATCATCGCCCTGGGCGCAATCCGAAGACCGGGCGCGGATTTTTGATTTCGGCGCGGCCTGTCGTGGTGTTTCATCCCGGAGTGAAACTTAAGTTTCGCGTCAGGGCGCCAGAATGACGTCGCCCACAAGCAATGGAGCGTTCAGGCGCCATCGTGATCCTTTATTTTTCTGTTTCCGGCCGTTGCTGAGCATGTTGACCCATGGAGAGATTAAATGCGGATCGCCATCGCATTGATCGTAGTGGCAGCGATTCTCTCGCACGGTTCGTATGCCGCGGAAGCGCCGAGCGTTCACGTCGCGGATGGACTCGACTACGCCGTTCCGAGCAAAAGCCCTGTGCAGTTCGCGTCGTTGGGGAAATTCGGAGTCGCTACGTTCCGGGGTCGCTTCGTAATGTCGGGCACTTATCACTACGGCTATCTAACCGATGACCCTCGTGCCGATGCAACGTATGGCGTGTTGGAACTGTATTTCCTTCCCGACGAAAACGTCGCCGCACAGCTTCCATACTGGGTGCAGCGCAAGCCCGTTCACGAAATCCGATTTAGAAACGACAATGCGTTTGTGCGGGCGGTCATAACGCCCGAAACCATCGAAGTCCTCAAGAAAAAGCAGGTATTTTCGGTGGAGGGAAGAACATCCATCGTGGTCAGCGACTACCAGGCATCTGTTGAATGCGACTATCCAACGTATTCTGTGTTGTTCGTGTCCGTTGAGCATCCGGGAATGCTGCTCGCCAGCAGGGAATTCATTGAGCAGTATGGGTGTTAGAACAACCAAATCGGCCCTTGGGACAAGCGACGCCTTTTTCCACCAACGGCGGGAAATGTTCGAATGGCATTCCTAGTTTCCGACGGCCTTTACTTCGGTGAGGGACCGTTTGGCGCTCTTCAATAGGACCCCATGGCAGGCCCAGTTCTAAACAAGGCGAAGCAGTTGCTTGAACGCGCGGTCGAACTCGGAACCAAATGAACCCCGAAAACGGCGTTGGTACCGAATGAAAGGTCAATTACTGTTCGGCGTTGCTGGGACACTGTTATCGGGATGTCTGCTCGTGCCCTTTCCACACAACGCTTACGATCATTCGAATGTATCGGGGCGAATTGAAGACCCGAAGAGTCATATGCCAGTCGCTGGCATTTTGCTTTCTCTCGCAGGAGACACGGCTACAAGTGCAGAGGATGGGCGCTTCTTGTTCAAAGCTGGGAGCACGAGAAAGTGGTACGTCGTGATTCCATTTGCGCCATTTGATCTTCTATATCAGTGCGCTGACGATCTGCACGTTAACGGGTCCTATTCAGATCCGCCGATCAATAAAAACTATAGGCGGATGACGATTGGGGTAAAGTCATGTAGATACTCCGCGCTCGTAGGTGAAAGGTCATACATGAAGAATCCAACATTGGTCGATGACCTTGGCAGCATTGATCTCATTCAGGACTCATCACAAGGCACTGATCCGTGATTGCCAACTTGCCTTTCAGCCGCGTCCCACCCCTGCAATTGATCCGACGTGCCGGCAGCCGAACCTGGCGTTATGCTTTATTTTTTTCGTCTAAAGCTCTGAGACTTCAAAAATGAGGGCGGATTAAAATGACGATTCGAAAGGCGATATGCGCTTTGACGGGCGTCCTTGCTGTAACGGTATCCGAGCGCTGCTCGCGTCGGGAGGTCGGTCGATGGTGATCCGAGTTCACGAGAGGCTGGTTGATGAAATGGGATTTTCACGCATCAGTGCCAGCGTCGGATTCAGTTACTGGCTCTCTCGCTTTCGAGGCTTTCAACAAGAGTGCTTATGTAGCGGCGCATACTTGCAGCTAGTTGAGCGACCTCGCCTTCGTCGAACTGGATCAAGTCGCCAGGAACGAGTTCCCGTTTTACATTTCGTGGTATGGCCCCGCTAACGTGTCGAATTAACCGCGGTGTTACTTCACCGCCGACATGAACGATCGCGTGACAACAAGCCTGCGCGAGGAAAATGTCGTTGGTAACCTGATCCTGTTGAAGTTCCAAACCGACATACTCGCGAAATCCTCGGTGAATGGCTCGCATATCTTGAAAGGACAGAACTTTCTTATTCACTAAGAATTTCGCTATTGCGCTCTCGGGTGTCTTGGTAATTTTCACCAAATCTGCCACTGTTAGTTCAATGTCTGTTCCCATCAGCGCATCAAAAGTGCCCGCGCTGAATCGTTGCCCTACGGCATCACAAAAAATATCCTCGACGGCCGAGCCAAAGTAGGACACAAGCAATATAACGGCTTGATTGAGAACGACCAGGAATCGAGGCCGTATCGCCTCGTGCTCCCTGATGCCTTTTAGAATATCGAGAATTCGGCCTCCGTTGCTCTCTTCGTTTTCGATTCGCTCAATCCTCACCAGCCGATTGCGAAGCTCCTCGATGGAAGAAATGACGGGTTCGAGCACGTCACGATCGACCTGCAGCAATTGCTCAACATCTCGTACGTGCTTCTCGAATGTGTCAAGGATAGATCGCATTGCGTGTCGAAAGGGCTAATCGCCAAAGAAATGGAAGCGGCGTCCGCATAGCGCTTATTAGCTCGGCCGATCCATATTTTGCGCCCTCCCACTGGAGAACACGAATCTAGCCCAATGCCCTTGACCGCGAAAATCATAGCCGGGAGAGCATCTTTGGGCGCTGCCGCTTTCTGAGCTGATCACGTAACACGGTTGGAGATGGCGAATTCAGTCACCGCATTCTTGAGGAAAAATAGTCCATTTGTCTTTGGTTGTCATAGAAAAGGCAATCGTCACATCGTTGTCGTCTGCCCATAGCCATCGAACCAAGCGACCCATTGGCCGCCGTGCGGTGGTTCGCTGGCGTCGCAGTTAATGACGCCCGCTGTCGCGACCCACGGCCCCGGACTCGCTGTGTCGTTCTTAAAATCCGGAGTGCCGAGCAACTGTGTGCCGCGAGCCAAAGTCAGCAGGTGTGGCTTGCTAACCAAGGCGCGGTTGAGCAAAAACGCCAGCCGAACCCCTGCTTTGCTCAGCTGCTGTTTGACGATCTGATGGGCGTTGTCGACATAGCTGCTATCAAGCGTGTACGAGCCGTCGGAGTTAGGAGTGGGCAGCTTTCCATAGGCGTCTGTCTTGGCGAGCTGAAATGATTCCTGCGCCCAGTTGGCGGTCGTACCCTGACGCCACTGTGTCTGCTGCGCATTCGTGATCTGCGCAATGAGCGCATCGGCGATTGCGGAATCGTTGCCGCCCAAGGCGGTTACGAATGGTGTGTCCCACGATGAATGCAGATTCGCAGAGGTGCCTTTGCCATGGACCTTTTTGGAATTTCCGCCTTGGTCGTGGTCGTCCGAGGAATGCAATGGCTGGTGCAGATCGCCCACGAAATGCAGCAGAAGCTGGAGCGCGAGGCGCCGCTCGTCTGCGGACGTCGAGGGATTGGCGAGTTCGGCTGAAAACTCGTCGATCTTGTCGACAACGCAATCGTTTGCTGCCGCCACGGACGCCGGCGAGCCGGTTGGCACTCCGGGATGCTGAAAGCAGGCGGCATTGAGATCGGGATTGCTGAGCTCGATGTCGACGAAGTGCCAGTTGTGGGTCTGGTCGTAACGCACTTTTGTGGTGCTGCGATCGCTGTCGCGATACTTGTCAGCCCAGGTCGCCTCATCGGGAATGTCGATCGGGCTGACCAGCCCTGTGCTGTCTCCCGCGAGGATTGTATTGACTTGAGTCAAGACTGCCGGATCGAGGAAATGCTCGGCGATCAGCCCGACGATTTTGTGACCGTCGTCGCCCCAGGCGAACGCCGGGGCCGGTAAGGCAGCCAAGCAGGTCATGCCAACCAGCGGTGCAACGAGACGATGCCTCATGATTGGGTCCCTCGATCTCGACTGCGGACACCATAGGCGCTTGCCGTGTCACCGTCGTGACGATGCCACTCCAAACTGCGACAGATCCGCAGCCAGCACCCTACCTAGTTCAATACGTAACTTCAAAGCGGAATACGACATCGATTCGAGAGCCTAAACAGCGCAAAACTCCGGCTGCCTTTCAATTTCCGAAGTGTGGTGATGCCCTGCTGCGCGACTATGCGATTCACCATGACGAAGCTGCTGATATCTTCCGTGCTAATCGACTGAGGCATAGGGCGGGCTCCGCATCCGTCACTACGACGGGTGCGGAGTTTCCTTTCCGCTCAGGAAACCGCCGATAAGGCCTGATAGGCTTGGCACCGAGCCTTGGCGCCAGCTGGCGAAGGAGTTCAGCGTGAGCATTTCAACATCGCGCCCATCGGCGCCGATCCGGTCCTGGCAGTACGCGGTGATCCAGCAGGTTCTGCCGGCGGCGGCGGTGCTGTGCGCCCTGGCTGCGGTCGCATCCGTGCTGACCTCGCGTTCGCTGGCGCAGCAGATCACTGTGGTCGAATGGGCGCGCGCGACCGTGTTTCTGATTCTCCCGGTGACCATGGTCGTGGGTCTTGGCGTACCTTTCGTGATGCATCTGCGGCGCTCTCACGTGGATTCGCGCTGGCTCGTCATTGGCACCGTGAGCTTCGTGATGGCTCTGCTGGCCGCACGCATGAGCAATGGCGCCGCCGGTCTGCTGCGTGAGCAATCGCTGGAAACCATATCCGTCGGACCGCACAGCGTCGCGATCCATGGCGCGATCGCCAGCGATCTGGTCAGCCGGCTGCAGCAGACACTTGATTCGCAGCTGAGCGTCGACACGGTCGAGCTCGACAACAACGGCGGAAATCCGCTCGCCGCTATAGCAGCCGCGCAGTGGCTGCGCGAGCGCGGCGCGCGGCGCGCGGTGGTGACCGGTCGATGTGCGAGCGCTTGCGCATACATGGCGCTGCTGTTCCCGGAACGATATCTGCAGGCCGGTGCCGCGCTTGGTTTCCATCGCGTCATCAGCTTTACGGGTAATCACGACGAAGCCGCACAGGCCCAGCGTCGACTGCGCGATGTATTTATCGGGCAGGGGCTGCGACCCGATGTGATCGATGGCCTGTTTGCCAGCGACGCGCTACGGTGGCCTTCCGTTACGGAATTGCTGAATCAAGGTCTCATCACCGGCTGCTGGGATTCGCAAGCGGGCAGACCGGCGGGCTGCGCCCGCTCGTAGCCGCGCCGAACGAGGGTAGGGGGCAGGGGAGGGCCCGATTTCAGCGGATGTGTTTGTTGACCAATTTGGTCATCTCAAACATGTTGACGACCGCCTTGCCGTCGAAAATCTTTTTCAGCTTGTTGTCGGCATTGATCAGCCGCTTGTCCTTGGTGTCCTGCAGCCCGTTCTTCTTGATGTAGGCCCAGAGCTGCTTGGTGATCTGGCTGCGCGGCAGCGGATCGGCGCCGACGACCGCCGCCAGCTCCGGACTTGGATTCATGGGTTTCATTAACGCGGGATTGGCTTTCTTCGCAGCCGGTTTCAGCTTCGTCTCGCTGGCATTTTCCATAACGCGGTTTCCTCGTGAATGGGCGGCCTATGCTACGCGATCGTAAATGCCGGATGTCGGCCTGGTGCGAATGCCGGTGGGGTAGGGAAGTGATCGGTGCTGTCGGCGAATCTGAGCCGGTACGCCACTCCGATTTCCTGAGTGCGCGGCGACGCTCCGCTGTTCCTGCTCGATGCGCTCGGAACTGTGAGAGGGAACCCAGGACAGGTGCAAGGGCAAGGCGAGGGGCTCGCGCCGTGTCGCCGGATCGTACCGATCTGACGAACGGGGGCGGCCCGCTCAGCTTGAGGCAAACATACTGTGTTGATCACCCAGTCGCCCACGACTTGATCATTTAAATTGGCTGGTTTTCTGATTCAGCGTGCGTAGTGCGTGGTGTCCAGCAATGAAGCCCGCTGTGCCGTGCCACGACGGGAGGCGATTCACCTCCGGCCACATCAGTGCTGCGCCGCCGCTGTGTCCTTAAACGGTGCGTCTCGCCAAGTGATCTGGCTAAAGCGCCGAGTTGCCCCATCTGGAGTCAAGCATGAGTACCCGCGCGACCCGAAAACGTTCCATCGTCAAGGCAATCTCCTATCGCAGTGTTATCGTATTGCTGGATTTCTTGGTGAAATATCGTCTGACCGGCAAGGTGGAGATGGCTGCAGGTTTTATGATCATAAGCAACATCTATACGACTGCGGGCTATTTTCTATTTGAGCGCATGTGGGCTCGAATCAGGTGGGGTCTTGAGCCGGGCAGCCGCACCAAATCTTCCCTGTCGACCTTATAGTCGAAAGGCTTTATGGAATCGTTTCATAGCCAATTTCGCGCGGACCTTTTCGGTGCAGGGTGACAGCTGAGTTTTTGACCACTCACGGACGCAGACACACCGCATGACTGAAGCGCTTGCCATCGCCGTCGTTCATTACGCCACGTTCTATCTTGCAGCGGGGTGCGTGTTTGCGGTGGCATTTCTGAGCCTGGGCATCGGCCGGGTTGATCCGCAAGCGCGGGGCGCACCGCTGAGCTTCAAGCTGGTGGTACTTCCGGGCGTGGTCGTCTTCTGGCCGGTGCTTGCATGGCGCTGGTCGCGCGGCAGCACGGTACCGCCAGAACAGTGCAGTTCGCACGTCCGCGCCGCTAGGAAACGTCGATGATCCGTCCATTGCGCAAAGCGCATCGGCTGACGGTCACGATGCTAGCTGTCATCGTTCCAGCCATGCTCGCGGTCGTGCTGACGCACCGTCATGCAATTTCAGCAATGGCGGGTGATTCCAAGCCTTCGCCTTTCGCTATCAGGCTGGCGAGCACAACGGTCGATCGACGCCTACTCGAAATCGCTGCGCCCATTGCATCGATGCCGGAGGTGCTCGTCTATTGGAGTACGCGTGATGCGACCACACTCGATGCACACGCGGTGCTGCTCGGTCGCCTCGATGGATCGACCACCCGCGTCGGCGTGTCATCCAATCTGCACGGCGGCCGGATTCTCCTGTACAGCCCACCGCTCGGAAAGATCCTGGCACAACAAGATTTGCCTGACGGAAGCTCGCCATGAGTCACACCTACCGCATGGTGCAGTGGAATGCGCAGAAGCGGCGCTATGACCTCGCGCTCTGGACCGGCATCGCGCTTTACTTGGCTACCTTTATCGGTGGCGGCTTGTTGGGGGATGCGAACGCGGATGCGATGACGCTGAGTATTCGCGCAACCGCGACAGCCGCGTTTGTTCTGCTTACGCTGATTTTGTCGATTGGTCCGCTGGCCCGGTTCAGCACACGCTTTCTGCCGCTGCTCTACAACCGGCGACATATGGGCGTATCGATGTTCATTCTCGCGACCGTGCACTTGATGCTGGTACTGCTCCAGTTTCACGCGGACGGCAATATCAACCCGGTCGTCAGCCTGCTCTCTGCCGGTACTCCAAGGCAAACAGGTGGTGCATTCCCATTTGAGATTCTCGGCATTGCGGCCTGGTTAATCCTGATGCTGATGGCTGTCACCAGCCATGACTTCTGGCTCGCGAATCTGACGCCGCCCCTGTGGAAGGCTTTGCACATGCTGGTATATCTGGCTTATGGCCTGCTGACATTGCATGTAGCGCTCGGCACGCTGCAGCAGGAAAGGAGCTGGGTCTATTCAGTGTTGTTGTTGAGCAGTTGTGTCTGGGTCTTTGGCCTGCAGTTGCTCTGTGGATGGCGGGAGTCTGGTCGCGATCGTGCAGTTCCCAAGCAAACGCCTGAGGGTTACGTTGATGTCGCTCGTGCCGCCGACATTCCGGACGGGCGAGCAGTGACCGTCACACTGGCGGGCGAACGCGTGGCGGTGTTTCGCGATGGGCGCAGGATTTGTGCGATCTCTGCGGTTTGCCGACATCAGAATGGCCCTTTGGGCGAAGGCCGGATCATCGACGGCCTGGTGACCTGCCCCTGGCATGGCTATCAGTACCGGCCGGAGGATGGCTGCTCGCCGCCGCCATTTACCGAGAAGGTGCCGACGTTTCGCGTGCATGTCGAGCGCGGGCGGGTTCTTGTCGACCCAATGCCGCTGCCGCCGGGAACGCCGGTACCGCCCGCGATGATGGATGAACTTCAATGAGACGTTTTTCATGAAGCCTGACGAGTTCTATGTCGGCTATCTGGATCGTGCGCCATCGCAGCTGGCGCGTTGGCTGCGGTACGTCGTCGCCGCGCTGCTGATTGGGAGTGCCTTTATCGCCGGCGTCTGGGTTTCCTCGCAGCAGCCTTTCGACGCAGGCATCTTCGAATTCGGCGAGCTGCGGCATTTCGAGGGAATTGTATTGGCGCAGCCGTATCCCAGCTTGCTGATCGAACGCCCGGGAAGTACGGGCCGCTTTCCAGGATTTTCACGCTATCTGCTGGTCGGTCCCGGAAAGCGTGATGCCGATGCGCTGATTGCGGGATTCGACGGCAAGCCGGTGGAATTGACCGGCGAGCTGATATACCGCGATCAGCAGACGCTGATCAAGCTGAGTGCGGATTCGATCAAGCTTCTGCCGCCGGATGGCAAAGACCATTTCACGGTGCCGGCGCTGGAGCTGCAGCCGCATTCGCTGGGCTCGATCGAAGTGACCGGGGAGATCGTCGATCCACAATGCTTCCTTGGCATCATGAAGCCGGGCTTCGGCATCCCGCATCGCGCCTGCGCGATCCGCTGCCTGGCAGGCGGCGTGCCGCCGATCCTACGCGCCAGCGATCTACAGCATGGGTCCCGCTACTACCTGCTGCTCGGACCCGGCGGCGCCCGGATCAATCGCGAACTACTGCCGCGGGTCGCCGAACCGCTGCACCTTCAGGGTGAAGTGTTCGCGTACGGCGACCTGCTCGCACTGCAAGTGGATCCCGGAACGATCAGTCGATAGCACAAGCGCCAGATCAACACAGCAATTCCGCATTCCCAAACATGACGCTATCGAATCCGGCGTGATTTTCGAACCGACCCATTTCCAATAGTCCGTGCCCGTCGCGATACATGGAAACCGAACGAGAGAGGTTACGTACGGGACGGGCAATCCGGGAATGTGGATTCATAAATTCAGAACTCATCTACTGCTCAGCTGTTCTCGCAAACGTGGAGCAGCGAAATCGAGAACGGCTCGTAATTTGAGGGGCACTCGTCCCTGACTTGTATAAACCAGACTGACCGGACTGGGTTCGGACTCGAAGTCCTTGAGCACCACCGTCAGCGAGCCGGATCGTTGCGCCTGCTCGATCTGATAGGACAACACGCGCGTGACACCGACACCGGCAATCGCCGCATCGATCGCAGACTCCGCGGTGTTGACGATCAGTCGCGAATGGATCGGTACGGACACGTCGGCACCGCCCACCTTGAAGCTCCACGAGTCCGCAGACATCAAGAGTTCGAAAGTGATGCACTGATGGAGGCGAAACATTCGGTGAAGCATCCCTCGCGTCAGGTGCGCGCGCGGCGCTTTCGGCTGGGAGGGGTTTTCGCCACAGCTTGATCCCGCTTCTCCCGGATCAGCTCAATCAATGCCCGTAGTCCTGCCGGAACGTGGCGACGGCCAGGAAAATACAGGCATAAGCCATCGAATGGAGGCGTCCAATCCTCCAGCACGCATTGCAGATGGCCGGCAGCAAGGTGGGCAGCAATGTCCCATTCGGAGAGGTAGGCCAAGCCCACGCCAGCGAGCGCCGCCTCGAGCATCAGCCCCGCATCATCCAGGGTCAACAAGCCCTGCACATCGATATCGAAGGACTCGCCACGCCGTTCGAATTCCCAACGATAAATTTTTCCGCTGGACAGACGACGGCGGATGCAGCGATGCGACCCGAGATCGGCTGGCGAGCGTGGCGCCGGATATTTCGCAAAGTAGGCCGGCGCGCCGACCACAAGCAGGCGCTGCCTGGGACCGAACGGCACAGCGATCATGTCCTGCGGTAGATGTTCGGCCAAGCGGATGCCGGCATCGAAGCCTTCGACCACGATGTCGATCAGACGGTCGTTGGTGACGAGGTCGAGCTTCACCTCCGGGTATCTGCGCATGTATTCCATGATGATGGGGGTCATCACCCGCCGTGCCGCGCCCAGCGAGGCATTGATGCGCAAAGTTCCCGAGGGCGTGAGGCGATGGCTGCTGGCCTGTTCCATGGCATCCCGGATCGCGGACAGGCCCGGCGCCACGCCGGCGACAAACTGCTCGCCGGCCTCGGACAGGGCGACGCTGCGCGTGGTGCGGTTGAACAGCCGTACTCCGATGCGCGCCTCAAGCGCGGCCACGGTGTGGCTGATCGCCGAGGTTGACATGCCCAGTTCGGTCGCCGCCGCGCGGAAATTGCGCAGGCGTGCCACAGCCAGCACGGCTTCCAGCTCGGTGAGTCCGGACGATCTCATTATCCCGTTTATTTCACTACTGCATTCTGATTTGTACGGCTTATCAAGACAATGATAGGGCCTTATGGTGTTCTCCACCAACCGCTGTTACTGGAGTCGCCCATGAACACCATCGACAAAATCTACATCGACGGGGCCTTCGTCACCCCCCACGGCGAGGAGCTGTTCGACCTGTATAACCCCGCCACCGGCCAGGTCATCGGTCAGGTTCGCCTGGCCGACGCCGAGGATGCGCGCCGCGCGATAGCCGCGGCCAAGCGCGCCTTCCCGGCGTTTTCCCGTACCGACAAGGCCGAGCGCGCCGCCATGCTGCGGCGCATGCACCAAGCGCTGAGCGCCCGCGTCGACGATCTCGCGGAAGCCGTGATCGAGGAATACGGCGCCCCGGTGTCCTTCGCCCGCTGGGGTGCGGTGTACGCCGCCAGCGTGTTTTTGACTGCGGCGACGACCCTGGAGAATTACGACTTCAAGCGCCGCGCGGGGACGGCCGAGGTGGAAATGATTCCGCTTGGAGTCGCCGGACTGATCACGCCTTGGAACAGCAATGCGGGTTCGATCTGCGTCAAGCTCGCCGCAGCGATCGCAGCCGGTTGCACCGCCGTGATCAAGCCGAGTGAGATGAGTGCCAATCAGACTCGCATCGTCACCGAAGCCCTTCACGAGGCGGGCTTGCCGCCGGGGGTATTCAACATCGTCACCGGACGCGGGGAGACCGTCGGCGCGGAACTCGGCGCGCATCCGGACGTGGCAAAGATTTCCTTCACCGGCTCTACCGCGGTCGGCAAGACCCTCCTGCGCGCCGGCGCCGAGACGCTCAAGCGCGTCACGCTGGAGTTGGGTGGCAAGTCTCCGGTGCTGATTCTGGACGACGCCAATCTGGCGGAGGCGGTGCCCATGGCGATCCAGGCCGGTTTCCTGAACAGTGGGCAGGCCTGCATTGCCGGCACCCGCATCCTCGTCCCTCGGCAGCGGTTGGCCGAAGTGGAAGCGCTGGCCAAGGCCGCTGTCGAGCAGACCGTAGTGGGGAACCCGCGCGATCCCGCTACCGCGATCGGCCCGATGGTCAGTCACAAGCAATGGGCGCGCGTGCAGCGCTACATCCAGATTGGCATCGACGAGGGTGCCAGGGTGCTGGCGGGCGGAGCAGGGCTTCCGGAAAGCGTGCAGGCCGGTTGGTTCGTGCGACCCACCATCTTCACCGACGTGCGTAACGACATGACCGTCGCCCGGGAGGAGATCTTTGGGCCCGTGTTGACCATCATTCCGTACGCCGATGAGGAAGAGGCCATCGCAATTGCCAACGACACGCCTTATGGGCTGCAGGGCTATGTGCTGTCGTCCGACATGGCGCGGGGCCGCGCTGTCGCCTCACGCATCGAGGCCGGCCGGGTGCTGATCAACACTTTGGCGCACGAGCCGATTGCGCCGTTCGGTGGCTTCAAGCAGTCCGGTATTGGGCGTGAGCTCGGCAGCTTTGGCTTGGAAGCCTTCCTTGAGCCCAAGTCGACGCTGGGTGTGCTCGCGGCCTGATCAAGAACCCGAGCGCAGCGGCCACTAATAGCGATGCAGCCGCTGCGCTCAGTTTGATCATTGCCCGATGGCTGGTTCCGCTAGCAAGCGCAAACCATGCTGTCCTGAAGGCGACTCGTGCGCAGTCGACCGACGCGGACGCTCCCAAACGACGCTCCCTTGAATCTGCGGCGGAGCTGTTCAAAGGTCACCGGACCCGTTCCTTGAGGTCGGGGCGGCCACAAGCAATCCGTCGTAGATCAAATTGCTCACGGGCGTCCCCAGTTGCGGCTTTGCCAATGCCGACCTCGACCTCCAGCTCAAGCGGCATAGTGCGGAGAAGGTCATCGTCTTGTGCTTTGGCGATGACAGAACGCCCTTATCATGGGTACCCTTCGACGCGCTATCTGCCGACCAAGGTGCGTCGCTTGATCGATCAATTGGTTCAGGAGCTCGGCGATGATCCGCCTTGGAACACGTGGAGGGCAGCCAATTCCCCATGCCGGCAATCGACAAGGAATTCAAGAGAAGAAGAGCCAAGGCGCCGCCGGAAAAACAGCTAATTCGCTTCGACGCATTCGGAAATCACCTCGCGGCTTCGCCAGGACTGTGGGAGCGTGCCGAGAGCGCATCGATCAAAGCCCGGACTTCCTGCGATCGGTGGGCCTGAATATGAGTGCCTGGCCGCAGCCGACTCTCGCATGTCATTCGTTCAAAAAGTATTGAGCGTGCTGGACGAAGCGACCCGGACACTGAAATATCGCACCGTGACCTGAATCTGGGTAGAGGATGAGCTGCGCGTCCCGTAAATGTCTGTGCATCTCCATCGCATTGATGGGCGGGAGCATCCTGTCCTGGCTTCCGCCGATGAGCAGTACGGGCTGTTGAATCGATTTGAGGATGTTGTTCTTCGGATCCTTGGAAGCGCACCAGCCAATGAGGGCCTTCGCCTGTTGCCTAAGCGTCTCCTCACTGTTGTCCGGGTCGCGCCCGGCAACCCGCGAACGTACCCGCTTCAGAAACTCCAAGCCCGCGGCTCGGCTGGCGACAGAGCTTGTGAAGAACATCGACAACCGCGGGTCTGGAGTATCGGGGCGCGCCATAGCATCGCGCAGGACCTCCATCAGATGCTGTTCGCCTCCCTGTGGGGCAGTGTCAACGAGGATGACTTTGCGAATTCCGTCCGGGTACTGGGATGCGAGAACCTGGGCAACCATACCGCCCAGTGAAAATCCAAGCAGATCGACGCATCGCGCCCCCAGGGTCGAAATGAACGCCCCGGCATCTTCGGCCATCTGATACATGCTGTCGGGCGTTGTTCCGCTGGTTTGACCAACGCCCGTGTTGTTGAAGATGACGACCGGCCGTCGCAGCGACAGTCCATCTACGACCGCGGGATCCCACGCGTCCATGGACCCGGCGAAATGCTGGAGACATACCAGTGGTATTCCCTTGCGGGCGCCAAGACGGCGGTAGCTGAAGCGAATGCCCGCTTTCTCAACGAACCGGGTCGAAGCACTCTCAAGAGGCACGCAGTCCTCGCTACAGAATCACATCCCTGTGTGCCGGCGCCCAGTCCGCGGCAGACTGCAATCATCCGGCCATCCGGCACCACGCCCAGCGAGAACGACTGAGGAAGAGTTGTTCACGGCTGGGCTTCAAACTCCGTTTTGGGCATTTGCGATGGCCGCGAACAAACCTAGCGGACTTCAGACGGCACGGCCATACCAAATTGATGGTATCGATCATTACCAACTATTGGGTATCGATGCGAAGCGCGCCACTCAGACCGGAATCAGCCCCTGCTTGATCGCCATGACCACGGCATGGGTTCTGTCGCGCGCGCCCATTTTCTCGAGAATGTGCTTAACGTGAACCTTCACGGTCTCTACGGAAATGCTCATCCGCGCTGCGATGGTCTTGTTGGCGCTGAATTCGGCCAGCAACCGCAGCACCTCGATTTCACGGCTGGACAGCTCGTATCCGGTGAGGGAGCGCGCCAGCAACTGTACGATGGAAGGAGGAAGTCGTGTCTGGCCACCATGGACCGCACGAATGGCATCCACCAGATCTTCCGGCATCGTGTCTTTCGTCACGAATCCCTTCGCACCAGCCCTGATGGCGGCACGGGCTTGTGCCTCGCTGCTGTAAGCGGACATTGCAACAACCTCGACAGTGGGAACTGCCTGCCGAATCTCTCGGATCAACGTAAGTCCGCTCAGGGTTCTGAGTTGGAGGTCGATCAATACGACATCAGGCGCTTGTTGCCGGCAATGATCGACGAGTTGCGAGGCGTTACCGACGTCGCCGGCCCAAATCATGTCTGGCAGGTCCCCAATAAAGGAGGCGATGCCCTGGCGCATCAGTGGGTTTTCCAGTGCGCCGGCGACCCTGAGTGGAGACCGGTTGATATCGTTCATGTCCGCTCATCCTGAAACGGGTCAACACGCAGAACCCATATCCTCACTTCCGGATTTCCCGCAGCGTCGATGTTGCTGGCCATCCCTGAAGTGGAGAACCATTGCCTGGCGGAGCGGGCGAGCCATTGGAGCGGCAAAGCGGCTGTTACGGGTTGATGCGCTGGGGGTCAGCTCGGAAACTTGGTACCGAACATTGGTAAGCCACTCTTCGATTCTTCAGCGGTAACTTCCTCTTGCCATACATCCCAATGCTCGGCGAGCTGGCCGTTCTCCATCCGGACGATGTCGATGACGACCAGCGCGCGCGCCCGCTCAGGTCCGGAGTAACGGCTGTGGAGCATGACGTAATCGCCCTCGGCAACGATTGTTCCATGCTCGTGCCGATGGCCGGGCGGAAGTGCACGCACCAGATTGAACAATCCATCCCGATCGGGTGGGATGTGAGCACTGTGCTGGATGTAGTTGGGCGACCAGAAGTGCTCGGCCGCTGCGTAGTCACGCTTGTTGAAAAGGGTATCGAAGGCGGTCAGGACGATTGACTTGTTGGTTTGTGCAGCCGTTGTGCTCATGGGTGACTCCCTGTGATGCAAAACCCTTCGATGTGAAGAAGCGATGCCATCGGCGTTCGGAAAAGGCCGCCCCATACTAGGAGCGCGACGATGGCCCGTCGTGGATGATTCGATTGCCTTTTGGATAACTCTCCGATGTACAGTCGGCAGCTTTATTTGCCTTTCTGAAGACGACGCCAGTCGCGCGGGCTGCGGCCCTGAAGGCGAGTGAATACGCGCGACAAATGGCTCTGGTCGCAGAAGCCGCACGAGACTGCGACATCCGCAATCGTGAGGTCCGTCTCCCGCAGCAAGTCCCTTGCGTTCTCGATCCTCCGGCGAAGCAGCCACTGATGCGGCGCCATGTGCATGGTCTGCCGGAACGCCTGCGTGAAATGGCTTGATGACAGGTTGCATTCGCGGGCGAGGTCAGCGATCGACGGGTTGTTCGTCAGGTTCGCTTCGATGAACTCGAAGATGTTGCGGATCTGTGTGGGCGCCAGTCGCCCGTTTCGGCGACGTCCGCCTGCCGGCACACCGCCGTAGACGGTGATCACATGCTCATGGAAGGCAAGGGCGATGTAGTCGACAAAGGCGGCACTGACTTCGTCCGGATGGGTCATCGCGGGCACGAGCATCTGTGCCAGGTGAAACATGACCGGATCGTGCTGACCGAACGTTTTTTGCCGCAGTCCACCGACACGGCGCAGGCCACGCTCATAGGCCAGGTCGTCAATCGCTCGCTGCGAGATGTAGCACCGAACGTTGTCGAACGCGGTGTTGAGACCCACGGTCGGGCGCGCACTCAAATCGAAAAGGAAGGCGCGGCCGGGTTCCTGTACTTCCGGTAGCGCGACGACCTTGTTGGCGTAGCGAAAGTCCGAAAAGGCGGCTGAGATCAGCGGAACCTGGAATGCGAAGGCGTCTTCGGCACGCGGACTGATCGAACGCCCGCGCTGGGCGCGATCGCTTCGCATCCTGGAAAAGATGATGGGGACGGTGCCCGGCAGCTTGGCTTCCAGCGTCGGCGCCCGCTCCAGTTGGAATCGCCGAACGAGGGTGTTTTCGAGTGACAAAGACGCCATGACGGGAGTAACCGGTTCTCGAATGTGCGGCGCGCCATTCGATAATACGACCAGTCGTCTTAAATTATCAAGCGGACGCCTCGACTTAGTGAGCCTATGTTGGGCGTGAGAGGTCAAAGTGGCTGTCGGGACGGATTTCCGCATACGCGCCCGGGCCACCGGCACGCAGGATGATGCCGGCTCCGAAGCTGTCGAAAATGCCGTCCTTCAAGACCGACTGTGCAATGTGAACGGCGACTACCTCGCCCAGTACCAGCCAGGCGTTGGCAGGTCGCCCTTGATGGCTGTGCAACTGCACAACGTCGGTCACTTTGCACTCGAAATTGACCGGACTGTCGGCGACACGAGGCGCCGCAACGATGCGCGAGCTCGCCATGGTCAGGCCGGCGAGCTCAAATTCATTGACGCCATATTGAACCGTCGCGGATGTGCGGTTCATTTTGTCAGCCAGCGGGCGCGTCGCGAGATTCCAGACGAACTCACGGGTTTCACGCGCGTTCCGGAGGCTGTCTTTGCTGCCGATACTCGAGAAGCCGATGATCGGCGGCGAATAGCAGAAGGCATTGAAGAAGCTATAGGGCGCCAGATTGATCGAGCCGTCAGCACCTCTGCTGGAGATCCAGCCGATCGGCCTGGGCCCGATGATGGCGTTCAGAGGATCGTGCGCAAGGCCATGGCCTTGGGCAGGCTCGTAGTAGTGCTTCGAGGCGTCCTGGTTCATTGCGATCACCACTTCCTTGATCTAGGCGGCAGGTGAGATGGCCGCGAGGTCGCCGTGAATGGGGCCGCGCACGTCGCGTAGACGTCCGCCGTCCCGATGATTGAGGACGGCAAGGATTTCCGCCGCAATTGAGAGCGCGATTTCTGGTGGGGTCTCTGAACCAAGGTCCAGGCCGGCAGGAGCGTGCAGGCACTCGGCGGGCAGTAGGGCGGCGGAATGCACCCGTTGCACGCGTTTACGCGAGCCAACAACGCCGACGTAGGCGAGGGGGCTCGTCGCAAAGGCGGCAAGGTACTCCAGATCCTGCTCCAGGTTATGCGTCATCGCGACCAATGAGCTGAAGCGGTCCGGCATCACTCTTGTATAAGCTAACTGCGGTGGCGCGCACATCCGATCTACTTCATCGGGAACCTCAATTCTCGCGAGCCGCTCAGGGTTGGAGTCCACAATGCAGACTTGCCAGCCGAGGCTCGCTGCCGCGCCTGCCAATGCTGCAGAGGTGGCGTTGGCACCGGCAACAATGAGCCGATGAAGGGGATCAATTCGTTGGAACAGCACGTCGAATGAACGCTCCGCGGCGCAAAGACGATCGGTGCGACTGCTGACCTCAGAAGGCATGCTATCGATCCTACTACGCAAGATCGCCCGCAATGTCGGATCGACGATGCCGCTCCAGCCGGGCTCACCGTCTACAAAGACCTCGCGCTGGGGTCGTGCCATCACCGTGTATTCCGACATGAACAGCGTCGCCAGCGTGACCCTTCGGCGCGATCGCAGGGAATCGTTGATGGCCGGAACGTGTGCGAGATCGGAGAGGGTGTGCAAGGGCTCGATGAAGACTTCCAGTTCCCCACCGCAACCGGTTTCGATCAGGACGTCCAGGCCGGTTTCGCGGTTGTATCGCACCACTCGAGCGGAGCCGGCGTCGATGACTTCGAGGCCGCGGTTGATGATGTCCCGTTGCGGGCAACCGCCTGCCAGTTCGGAGACGACGCTGCCATCACTGAGAATCAGCATCGCCGCGCCTGGGCGGCGAAACGTGGGGCCCCAGGAGCGCGTCAAAGTTGCGAGTGCTGCGCCGCCCTCAATGCTGCCTGATTCCAGCTTATGAAAGCTGTTTAGGATCGCCGCGAAATCCTGGCCTGAATTCATCGCAACGAATCCGATCCGATCATTGGGCGCTCGAAGTTGTGGGTGCCGCCAGTCCTTAAGATCAGGGAAGCTCTGCGGGAGAAGCCGCGAGCCTGCTTATCGACTTCGCACAGGATCGTGGCCCAGCTTCGATGGTCGGCTCGGATCGCCTGTCCCTGCGTGTCGTCTCGCCATTATTTGAGGGCGTAGCCGACTTTGCGATACCTCGATTTAAGTATTCGATCGTGCCGGGGGCGGCTGATCGAACGACGGGGTGGGGGTCGGCAAAACCGACGCGCGTCGCGTCGGGCAAAGGCTCAGACCACGATGCTCGCAAAAACGACCTTCATGAAGGTCTTCATGGCCTTCGGACTTTTTTCCACCCGCGAGCGAAGGAGGGCCCCTTCGTAAGCATCGACCAGAAAGGTTGCCAGCTCGCCGGCCTTGAGGTCCGTTCGGATCGTGCCGTCTCGCTGGCCGTCGGCAATTGCGGATGCGATTTGTTCGCCCCACTGGTTCAGCACCGCCAGGAGCCTTTCGCGGACTTGCTGCATGTCTTCCGACACTTCCGCCATGAACTTGCCGACCAGGCAGCCATCGTTGCACTGGGAGAAGTACACGTTGAGGTTGGTGAAATGCTTCTTGAGGCGCGCCAACGCGGGGATATCGGCGTTGGTGAGGATGCTGCGGTCCGTCGAACCCTTGCCGTACTCGGTGATGATTTCCGCAGCCAGCGCTTCCTTGCTCTTGAAGTGGTTGTAAAACGAGCCCTTCGGAACACCGGCCGCCTCGGTGATGTCCTGAACGCTGCAGCCGTTGAACCCCCGTTCCGTGAACAGCTTCGTGCCAGCTGCCCGAACTGCATTTGGAGTATTGAGGCGAGCCACGGATTCCTGCGACCGTAATGTTGTGGGGGTTGGACTGATTCGTGCCGTCCCGGATGGGAAGCGGAGCCGGTCCCGCATCTTGATATTACCCTTTTTTGGATTCTTTCCCGGCAATTGAAGGGGGACATTGATCCAGAACAGGGCAATTCGCAGAATATCTAGTCCCGCAGTGAGTCGCCCCCTACCGTCCGGGCCGAGTGTTGACGGACGATTTTGCGTGACGCCCTGTACACGGGCGCCGGCATCTGGAACGAAGTTCACCCTCTCGCGCGCTATGCTCTGGCATTGATTCCGCCTAGGAAATGTAAAACCGTCCATGGAGGACCGCACTTCCAAATCATCGTCGCCACCCGAGATCAGTCTGGCAGCCATCGTTCTTGCCGCTGGCCGCTCCTCACGCATGGCGCCGCACAACAAATTGCTGCTCCAGCAATACGGCGAGACGGTGCTTCGATCGGTCGTCCGTAACGTCCTGCAGTGCATCGACGAGGTTAGCGTTGTCGTCCGACATGACTCCGAGGCCAGTGGCGCGGCACTCGTCGAGCTACGCGTCCGAATCGTGCGGAATCGCGATGCGGATGAGGGTATGGCCAGCTCAATTCGTGCGGGGCTGAATTCGTTGAAACCGGCACGGAAGGGTGTCTTGATCGCGCTCGGTGACATGCCCTGCGTGACCAGCCGTCACCTCAGCTTACTCATTGACGCATTCAGGTCATCTGCAGTAAACCGGACTGTTGTTCCCACCTTCGCCGCCCGCCGCGGAAATCCGATCCTCTGGTGCGCACGCTATTTCAGGGAATTGCAGTCCCTTAAAGGGGATATCGGCGCGCGACATCTTTTGATTCGAGATGCCGCCGATCTGATTGCCGTTGAAATGCCAGATGATGGCGTTTTGATCGATGTCGATACGCCAGACGATTGGCAGCAATTGACGGGCGGCTCACAAATTGCCTGAACGGTCTGTGAGGCGATCAATATCGAGATCGGCAGAGTCGCCTTCACGCTACCGCGCGCCATATCGGGTTTCGCGGAACACACTGGCGTGTTGACGTGGGAGCGCCCGCCAATAGGGCGGTGCGGCATCCACTTGCCCGCCAAGCTCAGCGGCCGCATGCCAAGGCCAGCGAGGGTCATACAGCATGCCGCGAGCCAGAGCAATCAAATCGGCCTTGCCATTGGCCAGAATCTCTTCCGCTTGGCGGGGTTCGGTGATCAAGCCGACCGACATCGTCGTCAATCCCGTGGCTGCCCGAACCGCCTCGGCGAATGGGACCTGATAGCCCGGCCCCGACGAGATCTTCTGCTGCGGTGAGATGCCACCGGAGGAGACGCAGATCCAGTCGGCGCCGTGCTGTTTCAATTGTTTTGCGAATTCGATGGTCTGTACGAGATCCCAGCCGCCCTCGACCCAGTCGGTCGCCGATACCTTCATGCCAACTGACAGGGATGCGGGTATCGCGGCACGAACGGCATTGAAAAGTTCGAGCGGAAAGCGCATCCGGTTTTCGAGCGAGCCGCCGTACTGGTCCGTGCGGCGATTGGAAATCGGCGAAAGGAATTGATGGATGAGATACCCGTGGGCTCCATGAATTTCGATCCCGTGTACGCCCAGCCGTAGAGCCCTCTTCACGGTTTCGGCAAAAGCCTCTTGAATGCGACGCACGTCGACCTTGTCCAGTGCGTGGGGAGGCGTTTCGCCCTCCTTCTGAGGAATCGGTGAGGTGTTGTGGACCCTGCGTGATGTGCTCGGCATGACGGGCACCAAGTTCGGCTGCGGCATGGGACTGTGTGGTGCCTGCACGGTGTACGTCGACGGCGAGCCGATGCGATCCTGCATTAAGCCCGTGGCGGCACTGGCCGGCAAAAAGATCACCACGATCGAAGCAATCGGGAGCAGTGGTCCCGGCAAGCATATCCAGGAGGCGTGGCGCGACCTCGAGGTCGTGCAGTGTGGCTACTGCCAGTCGGGCCAGATCATGTCGGCAGCCGCATTGCTGGCCAAGAATCCCAATCCGAGTGACGCAGATATCGACGGTGCCATGTCCGGTAAGCGTCCGATCTCATGTTGAAGCGAGCTGCGATGTATCTATAGGAAGCTTTCGCAACCTTTTGCCGGTGGCAGCGTGGATAGCGTTGAGTACCGCTGGCGCCAGCAACGATGTACCGGGCTCGCCGATGCCGCCGGGGGCTTCGGCGCTGGGCACTAGATAGACTTCGATAACCGGCGCCGCGTCGATGCGCAACATCTGATAGTTATGGAAGTTGCTTTGTTGGACGCGTCCGTCCTTCAGCGTTATTTCGCCGTAATGTACTGCAGTAACGCCGAAGATAATGCCGCCCTCCATCTGAGCGCGCACCGTGTCCGGATTGACGGTGTATCCGCAGTCCACAACGCAGATCACGCGCTTGACCTTGACACTCCCGTCCATGCCCAACTCCACTTCCGCCACCTGCGAAAGGTAGGAGCCGAATGCAAGCGCCACGGAGACGCCGCGGCCACTGCCGGCAGGTAGAGGCTTACCCCAGCCGGCCTTCTCGGCAGCGAGGTTGAGGACGCCAAGGGCGCGAGGCGATTTACCCAGAAGTGCACGGCGGTATTCCACTGGATCTTTGCCGGCCTTGTTTGCCAGCTCGTCTACGAAGCTCTCGACCACATAGACGTTATGTGTTGGGCCGACGCCGCGCCAGAACGCGGTGGGAATACCTGGCGGCTCGCTTCTCACGTACTCGACGTGTCGGTTGGGGATGTCGTAGATGGAGTGGGCGGCGGCTTCCACGGCGTCGGGATCTGGATCACCCGGCTTAATTACCTGCGGGAAGATGCGGGCCATAATCGAAGGACCGACGATGCGGTGGCTCCAAGCGACCGGCATGCCCTTGTCGTCCAGAGCTGCGCTGAGCTTGTCGTAGTAGTACGGGCGATACATATCGTGCTGGATATCCTATTCGCGTGTCCAGACGACCTTAACGGGATAGTCGACCTGTTTGGCGATCAGCACCGCCTGGATCACGTAGTCGACCTCCAGGCGCCGGCCGAAACCGCCACCGATCAGGTAATTGTGTACGTGCACCTTCTCCAACGGCAGCCCGGTGACTTTTGAGGCAACGAGCTGGGCGATCCCGATCATTTGGGTTCCAGTCCAAATGTCACAGGAATCCTTGGTGACGTGCACGGTGCAGTTAATGGGCTCCATCGTGGCGTGGGCCAGAAACGGCGCTTGGTACGCGACATCGACCTTCACCGGCGCAGCCGCGCTGGCCTTGGCCACATCGCCGTCGTTCTTCGCGACGATGCCTGTCCTCTCGGCGTCCTTCGCCATCTGCGCTACGATGTCGTCGGTTGTGAGTTTCGCGTTCGGGCCTTCGTCCCACTGGATATTGAGCGCGGCCAAGCCCTGCTTTGCGGCCCACATGTGATCGGCGATGACCGCGACGGCGTTGTCGGTAGCTACCACTGCACGCACGCCGTTCACCGCCTTTGCCCCAGCCTCGTCGTACTTTGCCGGCTTGCCGCCGAACACTGGGCAGGCGGCTACGGTGGCGATCTTCATGCCCGGCACTTGCGCATCGATGCCGAACTTCGCCTTTCCGTTGAGCTTGTCCGGTGAGTCCAGGCGCTTGGCGGGGGTGCCGATCAGCTTGAAGTCCATCGGGTCCTTCAGAGCCACCTTTTCAGGCATTGGCTGCTTCGCCGCGGCGTCAGCCAGCGCGCCGTACTTTAGCTTACGGCCGCTGGCGCTATGGATGACTTCACCGCGCTCGGCGTGACAGCTGGCCGGTTCCACATTCCACTGCTGCGCGGCTGCGTTGACCAGCATGACCCGCGCGTTGGCGCCTGCTTGGCGCAGTGGCTGCCAGAAGCCGCGTACCGAGGTGCTTCCGCCGGTGATCTGTACGCCATAGATCGGACTGCCATAAAGCTTCTGGTCGGGCAGGGCGTGCTCCAGGGCGACATGTTCTAGCGGCACTTCCAGCTCTTCGGCGATCAGCATCGGCATCGAGGTGTAGGTGCCCTGGCCCATCTCTACCTGGCTCATAATCATGGTAACGCGGCCGTCAGAGTCGATACGGATCCAAGCGTTCGGCGTGAACTCGATGGATTTCTCCACCGCTTCGGCCTCGCTCATCAGCCCGGGCAAGCCGACGCCGATTAAGAGGCCGCCACCGGCCGCCGTGCCGGCCTTAAGGAACGTGCGCCGGCTCATGCCGGCGGGCAGCGCGCGCCCAACCAGTTTTTCGAAGCCCATGTTCAACCCTCCCTGGCGGCAGTGACGTGGGTGTGGCCGCGTGCAGTTTGCGCGGCCAACTTTATCGCGGCGCGTATGCGTACGTAGGTACCGCAGCGGCAGATGTTGCCGGCCATGGCGGCGTCGATGTCGGCGTCGTCGGGATTGGAGTTATGAGCCACTAGCGCGGTGGCGGACATGATCTGCCCGGACTGGCAGTATCCGCACTGGACGACCTCAAGTTCGCGCCAAGCGTTCTGGATGTGCTTGCCGGGCGTGGTATTGCCGATCGCCTCAATCGTCGTGATTTTTTTGCCCACCAGCGAGGAGACCGGCGTAACGCAAGATCGGGTCGGCTGGCCGTCAATATGCACGGTGCAGGCGCCACACAGCGCCATGCCGCAGCCAAATTTTGTGCCGGTCATGCCGAGTACATCGCGCAGGGTCCACAATAATGGCGTATCAGGCGTGACGTCTGCTAGTTGGTTCTTGCCATTGATGTGGAGCGTGACCATGCGTTCCTCCGATTGGATGAGCGGGTTCGCGTACGCGCCGGCGCAGTTGCAAGTACGCGCAGAGACATTCAGTTTGATCATAGTCCTCGGCACGCCGCAGCAGGATACCTAGAATTGGGTAGTGGACGACCGGCTGCGTTGCCGTATCTTCAGAGTAAACGTAGCGAGTGTTCCATCTTGCCGTAGGCGCTTTGGAGTAATGACTTTTTCCTGGAGTCGAACTTTGAGCTCACTGTTTTCACCCCTCACGCTGCGATCTCTTACCCTGCCGAACAGGATCGTTGTTTCCCCAATGTGCCAGTACGTGGCTGAGGACGGCAAAGCGACTGCGTGGCATCTGATGCACCTTGGCACGCTTGCACAATCGGGGGCGGGAATGCTGTGCATCGAGGCGACCGCAGTGCTGCCGGAGGGGCGTATCACTCATGGGTGTCTTGGCCTGTGGGACGATGCTACCGAATCGGCGCTGAAGCCGGTCGTAGCCGCGGTCCGGGACTACTCGAACACTCCGCTGATCATGCAGGTCGCCCATGCCGGTCGTAAGGCCTCGAGTCGTGTTCCCTGGGAGGGTGGAGAACTCATTCTGCCCGCCGCCGATGGATGGACGATTTATGGCCCCTCGGCCATTTCGCAGAAGGATGGTGAAAATCCCCCCGTCGAACTGGATGAGGCCGGCATGCGTCGCATTCGCGATGCCTTCGGCGAAACGGCGAGAAGGGCTTTGCGATTGGGCGTTCACGGCATTGAAATCCACGGCGCCCACGGCTACCTCATCCATCAATTTCTTTCCCCAATTTCCAACCGCCGCACCGATCAGTACGGGGGCTCCCTGGAAAACCGGATGCGCTTTCCGCTGGAGTTGTTCGAGACCGTTCGGGGAGCGGTGCCGGAGGACAAGCCGGTCGGCGTCAAGGTATCGGCGACCGACTGGGTCGCCTGCGGCTGGGACCTGGAGCAGACCATCGAATTCGCAAGAGAGCTGAAGAAGCGCGGTGCCGACTGGATCGACGTGTCGTCGGCCGGCATATCGCCGCATCAGAAGGTCATGATCGGGCCGGGCTATCAGGTACCTTTCGCTCAGGCAGTTAGGGAGGCAACCGGGTTGACGACAATCGCTGTGGGGCTGATTACCGAGCCGCATCAAGCGGAAGAAATCGTGGCAAGCGGTAAGGCGGATTTGGTTGCCTTAGCCCGCGCCATGCTGTATGACCCACGATGGCCGTGGCACGCAGCGGCTGAGCTGGGCGGGCAAGTGGATACTGCGCCGTCGTTTTGGCGGGCGCCTCCTCGTCAGCACGGCGGGATATTCCATTACAACCAGTACGGCCAACGTTAGCTCATTACTCTGACGGTTCGCGCGACGCCCACTCGCTTTGCCTTCAGCAGGGGGTGTCGCGCGACCGTGCGGACCTGGTCCACGAAATGGTCGCCCTCCACAACTTGGTGGGAGTCGCGCTTCGACGAATGCCCGAGGTGGCACTGACCTACTTCGGTGCCGGGCATGATGTCTCAGACTCGTGGGTGCACGAGCTTAATCGCCGAACGTTGGAGGAGATCTTCGCTGGCTACCCGAGAGGCGGCTTCGGAGACGCGACGGCGAGACTGATCGACGACCAGTGCGGCGAAAGCCTCGGAGCCACATGACGAATCTGGTGAGGCTCGGCTTTCTGGATAAGCTTCGGAAAGCCCGGCTTCCGGGGGGAGTCCCACTAAAATCCGGGGGTAGCGCTTCTCCACAACGTGCCGGGAAATACATCTCAATTCTGAGCCGGCCCCGGGCCGGATCGAACTGTACCCAAATGGAGTTAGCCGACAGTGCCTTTAACTAGGTATGTTCGGCCGAAACGTGATCCTGTAACTTTCTTCAAACGCAAAAGTCAGAAACAGAAAGTCAAATAGAACGTCATCCCATTCCCCTTTACGAGGGGATCAAGCACATGCCAGACGCCACCTTTTGCAGCGTCAAAGGCGACGTATTGACGGACACGGTTAAGGGGGTTGAGGGGGCAGCTTCTATGCAGGCATTTGGGGATCATCCTAGATGGGCTGAATCCGATGACGACTTGAGCGCAACCACTCAATTTGGAGAGCACCATGAAACCGACGGGAAACACTATCCTTATCACTGGCGGTGGCACGGGCATTGGTCGAGGCCTCGCCGAGGCACTCCATCAGCGGGGCAACAAGGTAATCATCTCGGGTCGCCGCAAGGCCCAACTCGATGAGGTCGTGAAGGCCAATCCCGGCATAGTGGGCGTGGAACTCGACGTGGCGAATCCTGCCAACATCGCCGACGTCGCCAGCAAGTTGATCAAGGCTCATCCGAAGCTCAACGTCCTAATCAATAACGCCGGCATCATGTTGTACGACAATGCCGCCAAGATCATGGACGAACAGACCATGACGCGCCAAGTCGAGACAAATCTGCTCGGATCCGTTCGGCTCACTTCGGCTCTGATTGAACATCTCAAGGCCCAGCCGGCCTCCTGGGTCATCTACAACTCATCGGTTCTGGCCTTCACTCCGCTTGCCCAATTCGCCGTTTACTCGGGCACCAAAGCATTCCTGCACTCCTACGCCATGTCGCAGCGGTTCATGCTGCGCAAGACTTCAGTCAAGGTCCAGGAGATCGCACCGCCGTGGGTCGGCACGGGCTTGGTCGGTGATCCGGCCCATCCTGCCGCGATGCCGCTCGACCAGTTCATCGGAGAAACAATGGAGGCATTGGGCACTGACGCCGAAGAGGTGCTGGTCCAGATGGCCCGGCCCAACAGAAACAACGCGGGTGCGGGCGAACACAAGTTCATCAACGAGCTGAACGCTGGCGTGGAAGCCGTTCTCACTCCGGAGGTGGCGCCACCGCGCTACGGGTAAGCCGCCCGCGGTCGGTCGCGTGGTGACCGACGTGGAAGTAGCGTGTTGATCCGACAAAGAAGGGAGCGCCGTGGGAAAGGTCAATTGTGTGGCTCGTCGCTGGGTTTACTCGTTACTGCCTGTCGCGGTCATTTGCGGGTGCGGCAAACAGGTTCCTGCGCCGTCTCCGCCACCGGGCGTGCTGGTCGCCCCTGCGCTCGAAAAGACCGTACAGGATTGGGACGAGTACACCGGGAAGTTCGCGGCCGTTGATTCGGTCGAGTTGCGCCCTCGTGTATCCGGGTACATCGACAAGGTGCGCTTTGAGGAGGGCGCTGTCGTCCACGAGGGCGACACTCTGGTTGAGATTGATCCGCGTCCTTACCAAGCAGAAGCAAACCGGGCTAAGGCCGAGTGGGTGCGAGCCAAGACCCAGCTCGAGCTGGCCCGCCTTGAGCTCGACCGAGTGCAAAAGCTCAAGGACAGCGGAGCGGTGTCACGGGAAGAGCTCGATGAGCGGACATCCGCGCTGCACGCCCAGGAGGCGAATGTCGAGGCCACCCGAGCGGCTCTCGATATTGCCGATACAACAACTCGGGGATATTGACATCATCATCCACGTCGCCGGCGGTTCGTTGGCGCCAGCGGGTGGCTTCGTCGTTCTGACGATGGCTCCCCTGCCGTCGATTCGCAGCCGACCACCAGTGGTTCATTACACGGGCGTCGTGAGTAACAGCATTCATATTCAATTTGTGCTTGGTTCATTCAATCTTTGCCCAAGCGGGACCATGAGGATTATTGGGCAGATGGATATTCACGTTCAAACAAAGCTTGGCTGGCGTTTTTCAGCGCAGGCGAGTGCCCGTTCATTTGCGATCGACCCGGCACCAAAATGGTCAATTAGTGATGGCCGCCGGCATTCGAACCAACGCCTGATCGAGCGTGGTGCAAGAGAGCGTTATGGATATCGAGTGTCTTGCGGCTTGCTAGTGGAGTCGGTCCGATGACGGCAGCATTCCGGCGGTTCATGACTGTTTCGAGCATCTGGCTATTGTCAGCGACTCTTTCCTGCTGTCACCGGAACGAACAGATGCAGCAGGCGCTGCCGCAGGTAGCGGTCGCCAAGGTCGTCAGTCGAAAGGTTCAGGATTGGGACGAATATACTGGACGGATCCAAGCGGTCGATTCGGTGGAGATGCGGCCGCGTGTTTCAGGGTATGTCGAGCAGGTTGCTTGCGTCGAGGGCAAACTAGTCAAACGCGGTGATCTACTGTTTTTGATTGACCCGAGGCCGTATCAGGCAGATTACGATCGCGCCAATGCCGAGCTGGTGCGCTCGAAGACCGCGCTTGATCTCGCGCACGTAGAGCTTGATCGTGTGCAGAAGCTCAAGGACTCGGGCGCCGTGTCGCGTGAGGAATACGACGAGCGGCTTAGCGCGTTGCACGCAGCGGAGGCCAACGTTACCTCTGCCAAGGCCTCGCTGGACGCGGCACAGCTCAATCTCACCTTCACCCGCGTGATCAGTCCCATCGACGGCCGTGTCAGTCGAGCCGAAGTCACGCGCGGCAATCTCGTCACCGGCGGCTCCAGCGGCGGCACTTTGCTGACAACGGTGGTATCCGTCGATCCCGTTTATGTTTACTTCGACGCTTCGGAAATCGCTTATCTCCATTATGGCGAATTGGCTCGGAACGGTCAGCGTCCCAGTTCGCGCGATTTCGACAATCCGGTGCGGCTTGGTCTGATCAGCGAGGACGGTTACCCGCATCTCGGGCACATGGACTTCGTCGATAACCAGATCGATCCGCAGACCGGGACGATCCGCGGCCGCGCCGTGTTCGGAAACAAGGACGGCCTGTTCATTCCCGGCCTATACGCACGTATCCGCCTGCTCGGCAGTGGTTTTTACGACGCGGTGATGGTGCAGGACAGCGCCATCGGCACCGATCAGAGCCAGAAGTATGTACTCGCACTAGGCGCCGACAACACGCTCGAATACAAGCCCGTGAAACTCGGCCGGGTGATCGATGGCTTGCGGGTGGTGCGCGCCGGTCTCACGCCGGGCGATGCCATCGTCGTCAGCGGTTTGCAAAGAGTGCGTCCAGGCATTCCGATCAAACCCCAATGGATCAGCATGGAATCGCCCGACGGCGGAACTGCAGGCGGGCCGGCGGCGACCACGGCGAAGGCGAATTGACAGTCTGATCGGTTCATGAACATTTCCTCATTCTTCATCGACCGCCCGATCTTCGCGACGGTGCTCGCGATCGTCATCACACTCGCCGGTCTGGTGGCGATGCCGCAGCTGCCGATCAGCGAATATCCGCAGGTGGTGCCGCCGACCGTGGTAGTGAGCGGCAGTTTCCCCGGCGCATCTCCGCGCACCGTCGCCGAAACCGTGATCTCACCACTGGAGCAGGAGATCAACGGCGTCGAGAACACGCTCTACATGAATTCGCAGACGTTGGCCGACGGTAGTTACTCGATTACCGTCACTTTCGCGCTCGGTACCAATCTTGATACGGCGCAGGTACAGGTGCAGAACCGCGTCAGTCAGGCACTGCCGCGTCTGCCCGATGTTGTGCGCCAAATCGGTGTGGTGACGCAAAAGCGCTCGCCGGATTTGACGATGGTGATATTCCTCTACTCACCGGATGGTCGTTACGACTCGTTGTACCTGCGCAATTTCGCGCTGATCCAGGTGCGCGATGTACTGTCACGGCTCAAAGGCATGGGTGATGTACGCATTTTCGGCGCCGGTGACTATTCCATGCGCCTGTGGCTGGATCCCGGCCGGATTGCGGCACGCAACATGACGGTCGAGGACGTGCTCGGTGCTGTACGCGAGCAGAACGTGCAGGTGGCGTCCGGTCTGATCGGCGGGCAGCCTGCGGTGCCGGGTACAGATTTCCAGTACACGGTGAACACCGTCGGTCGTCTTGAAACGGAAGAGCAGTTCGGCAACATCGTCATCAAGACCGGGGCGACCGGCGATGTGACCTATCTGCGCGACGTGGCGCGCATCGAACTGGGACCGGAAACCTTTTCGCTGCGCAGCATGCTCGATGGCAAAGCCGCCGTGGGAATGCCGGTGTTCCAGTTGCCCGGCGCCAATGCGCTGGAACTGTCGGACAGCGTGCGCAAGACGATGGCGGAACTGTCGAAGAGTTTTCCTGCTGGGGTTGCCTACACGATTCCATACGATCCGACGGTATTCGTACGCAGCTCGATCCACGCCGTGGTGCACACGTTGATCGAGGCGGTGATCCTGGTTGTGCTGGTGGTCATGGCGTTCCTGCAGACCTGGCGCGCCAGCGTGATCCCGCTTGTCGCGGTGCCTGTCGCCATTGTCGGTACGCTGGCGGCGCTCCTGCTGTTCGGTTTCACGATCAACGCGCTGACGTTGTTCGGACTGGTACTGGCGACCGGCATTGTCGTCGATGACGCGATCGTGGTCGTCGAGAACATCGAGCGCAAGATTGAGGACGGCATGGGCGCGCGTGCCGCGGCGCACGCGGCCATGAAGGAAGTCACGCGGCCGATCGTGTCGATCATGCTGGTGCTGTGCGCCGTATTCATTCCGGCGGCCTTCGTCAGCGGGCTCACCGGGCAGTTCTATCGGCAGTTCGCGGTGACCATCGCATCCTCGACCGTCATCTCGACCTTCAACTCATTGACGTTGTCACCGGCGCTGGCTGCGCTGCTGCTCAAACCGCGACATGCGAAGCCGGACTGGTTCCAGTCCTTCCTCAACCGTGTCCTCGGCGGATTTTTCCGCACCTTCAACGCGGTGTTCGATCGTGGCTCGCGTGGCTACGCGCGCGGCGTCGGCGTCGTCACGCAGCGACGCGGCGTGGTACTACTGGTATTCGCCCTGCTGCTCGCGGCCACGTACTGGATATTCGGCGTGGTGCCGGGCGGCTTCGTGCCGGCGCAGGACAAGCAGTACCTGATTGGTTTTGCGAATCTTCCGGAGGCGGCATCATTGGATCGCACCGAACGCGTCGCACGGCGCATGTCGGATCTGGCGTTGTCTACGCCCGGCGTGCAGAACGCCTTGTGCTTTCCTGGCTTGTCGATCAATGGATTCACCAATGCCAGCAATGCAGCCGTGTGTTTTTTTCCGCTTAAGGACTTCGAGGAGCGCAAGAGCCGCGCGCTGTCCGGTGTGGGTTTAGCCCAACAGCTCAATCAGAAGTTCTCGCAGATCAGCGATGCGTTCATAGCCACTGTGCCGCCACCGCCGGTGCAGGGTCTCGGCACCACGGGCGGTTTCAAGCTTTATCTGCAAGATCGCGGTGCGCAGGGCTATGACGCCCTATACAAGGTGACGCAGGATTTTCTTAGCAAGCTGCGGCAACGCAAGGAACTGAATCCGTACGCGACCTACACGAGCTACGACACCAATGTTCCGCAGTTGCTCGCTGACATCGATCGCGTCAAGGCCAAGCGCGAGGGCGTGCCGCTGTCGAATATCTTCGATGCGCTACAGGTCTACCTCGGTTCGGCTTATGTCAACGACTTTAACAAGTTCGGGCGGACGTTCCGAGTCTACGCGCAGGGCGACGCGCCGTTCCGCATGCGTCCGGAAGATGTCGCTCTACTGAAGACACGCAACACCGCCGGCGAAATGGTGCCGCTCGGCGCGTTGGTCAATGTTTTGCCCGGCAACGGTCCAGATCGGGTTGCGCATTACAACGTCTATCTGGCTGCGGACATCAACGGACAGGCGGCGCTGGGTTACAGCTCGGGGCAGGCAATCGCGGCTGCGGAACAAGTCGCGTCCGAAGTGCTGCCGACGACTACGGGCTACGAGTGGACCGATCTCACCTACCAGCAGAAGACCGCGGGCAACACGGCACTGATCGTTTTCCCGCTGTCGGTGCTGCTGGTATTCCTGATCCTGTCCGCCCAGTACGAGAGCTGGGCGTTGCCACTGGCGGTGATCCTGATCGTGCCGATGTGTCTACTGTCGTCGATGGTCGGCGTTTACCTCAAAGGCTCAGACAACAACATCTTCACGCAGATCGGTTTCATCGTTCTGGTCGGACTCGCCTGCAAGAACGCGATCCTGATCGTGGAGTTTGCCCGCGAGCGCCTGGAGGAAGGCATGGGCGTTGTCGAGGCGGCGGTCGAGGCCAGCCGGCTGCGTCTGCGCCCGATTCTCATGACCTCGTTCGCGTTCATCATGGGCGTCATTCCACTCGCGATCGCCAGCGGTGCCGGCTCGGAAATGCGTCAGGCGATGGGCATTGCCGTCTTTGCCGGCATGCTTGGCGTGACCTTATTCGGGCTTTTCCTGACGCCGGTGTTCTTCGTCGCGATCGAGTCACTGTTTTTCCGAAGGCGCGTGCCGGACGCCGACGTGGTTTCATTTCCAGAAGACGGGCAGCATCTTGCCGAAGGCGCAGTTCGCAATGTTTAAACTCACGCGGTTTGCCACGGCGGGCTTCATTGCGCTGCTCGGTGGCTGTGCCGTCGGGCCGAACTATCGCCGCCCGGATGGCGTCGACGGCGTGCCGGTGCCGACGCAGTTTTCCAACGCCGTCGAGCCGGGTTTTGCAACCGGTGTGGTGGAGGTGCGTTTCTGGGAAGCCTTCAAGGATCCGACGCTCGATCAGTTGATCACTGCTGCGCTCGCGGCCAACAACGATTTGAAGATTGCGGTTGCCAATCTCAATGCGGCGCGAGCGGATAGACGGTCGATCGCTTATGACCTGTTTCCAACCGTCACTGCGACGTCGGACTATAAAAAAGGTATGGAAAGTCAGAACGAGCTGCCGGGCTACAGCCGCGATCAGCGTCGCGCAACCGACATCGATGCCGGGTTCGATGCGCTGTGGGAACTCGACCTGTTCGGGCGCGTGCGCCGCGAGGTCGAAGCGGCGAGGGCGGACGAGCAGTCGGTGCAGGCGAATCTGCGCGCTGCACAGGTGAGCGTGACTGCCGAGGTTGCGCGCGACTACTTCGTCCTGCGCGGTCTGCAGGATCAGCTCGCGGTGGCAACGCGCAATGCAGATAACCAGCTGAAGTCGTTACAGCTGACCCAAGTCCGGTTCGAAGCCGGCCGCGGCACCGACCTCGACACGGCGCGCGCCGAGGCGCAGCTCAAGACCACACTGGCGACGATACCGCCGCTGCAGGCCTCGATCGCCACCACTATCTACACGCTCAGTGTGTTGCTTGGGCGCGCGCCCGACGCGCTTACGGCGCAACTGTCGAGTCCGCAGGCGATACCGGAGCTGCCGCCGCTCAACAACATCGGTACTCCGGAAACTTTGCTACGTAGGCGCCCGGACGTGCAGGTGGCGGAACGTCGCCTCGCCGGTGCCACGGCGCGCATTGGTGTGGCTGTCGGCGATATGTTTCCGAAAGTGACCTTCGTCGGCGCCGTTGGCTACAACGCGAATACGGTCGGCGGCCTGGGTAGCGGCGGCTCCGAAGCCTACGCCTATGGGCCTGGCATCACGTGGGCGGCATTCGATCTCGGACGTGTTGCGGCACGCATCCACGCATCCCGTGCGAACGCCGACGCCGCACTGGCTGCCTATCAGAAGACCGTGCTGGCGGCGTTGCAGGAGGCCGAAAGCGCACTGGTCATATATGCGCGCGCGCAGAGTCGCACGGCGACGCTCAAAGAAGCGGCGGCGGCGAGCGATAAAGCGGCGCGGCTGGCCCATCAACGGTATGAGAGTGGCTTGACCGATTTCCTAAACGTGCTCGACGCGGAGCGCGACGCACTGAATGCGGAAACCAGTCTGACCGCAAGTCGAACTGAAACCGCGACTGACCTCATCGCAGTATACAAAGCCCTCGGCGGGGCTTGGCAGGGACTGGGTGATGTCGTTTCCGTCAAGACGGCAAACAGTGCGATGTCCCCATAGCAATTTCGACCCGAACGTGTTTGTGATGCTTGCTTACTGATGGATTCACTCAAGGGAGATCACAATGTTGGGTCTGACGCCACTCGGCATATTTCATACCGCGCTTAGCTTGATCGCTGTTACCGCGGGCCGCACGTGCTGGGTGTCATCTCGCTCGTCGTGTTCGTGATCGTAGCGATTGCGGGAAAAACCAGGTGGTTCGGGCGGACCTCAGCGTAACCAAGGAAGCATAGTGTTACTTGAGACCGGTTGAGCAATCCAAGCCAGTTACCACTTGCGCAGCGCACGCCGCCATGCGCCCGGTGTCGTGCCCACCTTTTTGTTGAATACACGCGTGAAGTGGCTTTGTTCGGAGAAGCCGCAGGCCAGTGCGATGTCGGCGAGAGGGAGGCTTGAGTTAAGCAGTAGTTCCTTGGCTTTATCGAGCCGCTGTTGCAGTAACCAGCGGTGGGTTGGTTGCCCGGCGCTTTGTTTGAAAGCTCGCGCGAAATGGCTGAGCGACAGTTTGCACTCGTTTGCGAGACGAACCAGCGAAATTTCCTCGTGCATATGTGGGTCTAACTACAAAAGCGGTAGTAAACGCCTGTTCCTTGAGCTCATCCCAATGTTTTCTATGTCTTATTAGCGGGCACTTTTCGACGAACGTGGTCACGACCAGCAGTGATTGGCAACGGCAGTCAGTGTGCCCGATGATGGTACGCACGTGAGTGGTTTTCCTCACTCCTCACGTTTCCGATCGCTCGCAATCGCTCCTCGAGCTTCGACCAGCGCCGCTCGACCTGCTGGCCCTTCACGGCAATGGCCAGCGCCCGTTTCTGTCCGACCAGCACCACGAGGCGCTTGCCGCGGGTGATGCCGGTATAGACGAGGTTGCGCTTGAGCATGGTGTAGTGCTGAGTCGACAGCGGAATCACCACGACCGGGTATTCCGATCCCTGCGACTTGTGGATCGTGGTGGCATAGCACAGGACCAACTCATCCAGCTCCCCAAACGGATAGCTGACGGTGCGGCCGTCGAACGACACCGACAGTTCCTGCTCAATGGCATCGATCCCATCGACGTAGCCGATGTCGCCGTTGTAGATGTCCTTGTCGTAGTTGTTCTGGATCTGCATCACCTTGTCACCGACGCTGAAGCGATACCCGAACTTGTCGATACTGCCAGCACCGGGTGGATTGAGCGCCTCCTGCAGCATCTGGTTCAGACCGCGCGCGCCGGTGAGTCCGCGGTTCATTGGACACAGCACCTGGATGTCGCGCACCGGATCCAGCCCGAACTTACGTGGCAGGCGCGTTTTCACCAGCTCCACGATGGTCTGGACGATGGCCTCCGGTTCTTCGGCCGGAAGCAGGTAGAAGTCCGAGTCTTCGCCTTTTCCGGGAAGGGATGGAAACACACCCTGATTGATTTGATGGGCACCGCGCACAATTCGGGAATTCGCGGCCTGGCGAAACACCTCGGTCAGCTTGACCACCGGCACACTGCCGGAATTAATCAAATCGGCGAGGAACTGACCCGGCCCGACCGATGGCAATTGATCGACGTCGCCGACCAGGATCACGGCACTGGCGCTGTTCACCGCGCGCAGCAGCTGCTGCCCCAGCGGTACGTCGATCATCGAGCATTCGTCGGCCACCAGCAGATCGCAGTCCAGCGGCGAATCCTCGTTGCGCTTGAACTGCCCGTTCTGCGGACTGATCTCCAGCAGCCGGTGAATGGTCTTGGCTTCCAGCCCCGTCGACTCCGACAAGCGCTTGGCCGCCCGGCCAGTGGGTGCGCACAACAAGGTCTTCACCTTTTTGGCACGCAGGATGGTCAGAATGGAATTGACCAGTGTGGTTTTGCCCACGCCAGGTCCGCCAGTGATCACCAGCAGCTTCGACGCCAGCGCCAGGCGCACGGCCTGTTTCTGGCTGTCAGCGAGCTGGATCGACAGCTTCTGCTCGACCCAGGGGATTGCCTTGTCGGCGTCGAATGCACTCCAGGGCAGGGGACCTCGCTTCAGCCGCTCGATATGCGCGGCGATCAGGCGCTCGGCTTGATACAGCGACGCCAGAAACACGCTGGGCTGACCATCGACGGTATCGGCCACCAGGGTCTCGTCGGCAAGCTCCTGATCGATGGCTTCTTCGATCACCGGTGTCGGGATTTCCAGCAGTTTCGTAGCGAGCTGGAACAAGGTCGCCCGCGGCAAGCCGCAGTGACCGTCCGCTGCGGCCTCCGTCAGGGCATAGGAAATGCCGGCGCGGGCGCGCAGTGGAGAATCTCGGGCAATTCCAATTTTCTGCGCGATGGTGTCAGCCGACAGGAAGCCAATTCCATGTATGTCGCGTGCCAGCTGATAAGGATTGGCGGTAACCACCGCCACCGCATCGGCCCCGTAAGTCTTGAAGATGCGCACGGCCCGCGAGGTGGACACGCCATGGCCATGCAGAAACACCATGATCTCGCGGATCACTTTCTGATCGGCCCAGCCGGAAGTGATTTTGCGGGCACGAACCTCGCCGATACCGTCGACCTCGCGCAGCCGCTGCGGCGTGCGCTCGATGGTTTCGAACACTTCCAGACCAAAAGCGTTGACCAGGCGAGCGGCGTAGACCGGGCCGATGCCCTTGACCATGCCGGAGCCCAGATAGCGTTCGATGCCGGTCAGGGTGTTGGGCGGCGACACCTTGAGAAATACCGCCTTGAACTGCCGGCCATGCTCGCGGTCCGTCACCCAGGTACCCGAGGCCGCGGCGTATTCGCCCGGCGTTACCGTTGGTGTGTGGCCGATCAGCGTCACCAGTTCGCGCTCGCCTTTGACCTTCAGGCGCAATACGCAAAATCCGCTGTCGCCGTTATGGAAGGTGACGCGCTCGACCAAGCCGGTCAGGCGCTCAAGCGCGGGGGAGGGGGCCGCCATGCGTGCAGGTCGAAGGGGCGATACTGAATTGAAATGAATTGATCGGAGCGCGTATTCGATGCGCCCGCATAGTGTTGACGGGCTGGGACCGTGACGCAACTACGTGGGGATCCAGATTCCGACGAACCCACTCAGCCGGCAATCAGCGAATGGATGCTGAACCCCGTGAACGCGCAGCGCTGCCGGATTTGATTTGCCATATAAGATAGGCGACGACGAGAACGTTCAGAATCAATGCCACCGCTTTGGTCAGTGTGGCGTGAGCTACCAGCTCCCAGATTTCAACCGGGATAAGCAAAGCGGTTGCCAATACCGTTAACCATTTTGATCGGAAATTCCTCGCCGGTTTTGGGATTGCGTCCAGGCCGCTGCTGCTTGTCCCGCAGTACGAAATTCCCGAAGCCTGAAAGGATGACGGGTTCACCTTGCTCCAGTTGCGCGCGGATCTCCTCGAAGAACTGATCGACGAATTCCTTGGCCTCGCGGCCATTGAGACCGATCTCGTCCGCCAGTGCCTGTGCCAGCTCCCGCTTGGTCAGCGTCATTTCATCAGCCTCAAATCAAGCTCAGCTTGAAATCTGGGTTGCGATTTTGACCTTTTCACCGGGGGAGTGCGCGGACCGACGCTACTCGGTGCCAACATGACGATCTTGAAAAAACATTATGAATAGCGTATAAAAAAATTATAATTGTTTTATATGTCGTATAATATAGATTATGTTAAGTAATACACTGAATATATTGTATATTACAAAATATATATGTACAATATATCAGCACGAAAAGAGCCTTTCTCGGGGGTTTCACGATGATAAAGTGCACGGGAATTCTGATGCTGCAGCGCTGGAAGTCCGATACGCGCGTTTATTTGGCGTGTCTGGAGGTGGATTTGCTCGGCGATTTGCTGCTGGTAACGCGCTGGGGCGGCCGGTTTTCACGGCTGGGCGGTTCGAAATCAATGCCGGTGGCGTCCGTAGCCGAGGGGCTGCGGGCGCTTCAAGGTGTGGCGCGGCGGAGAACGTCGCGCGGGTATGCGGAGGTGCACGGATGATCGATTTGTCGCTGGGGACTTTGCAGTGGATGGGCTGCGCCACCGGGGTCACCGGTTCGCTGCTGCTGGCGCTGAATCAGTCGCGAATTTCGGGCTTTGGCTTTATTGCCTATCTGCTGTCGAATGCGTGCTGGGTCGGGTATGCACTATCGACGTCTGCAACGGGATTGGCAGTACAGCAGGCAGTGTTTACGCTGACTAGCCTGATTGGGGTCTGGCGCTGGCTTATTGTTCCTGCGCGGCTTGAGAAAAAGCCAAATGGGGTGAGCAATTCCACCAATTCAGGCAAGTTTCTCGGCATTGAAAATATTTGTCTCAAAAAATGAATACGGAAATGAAAGCTCCGAATCTGCTCTACAAATATCGAATGTTCACTGCGCAAACGGTCGATCAGCTGTGTTTGGATCAGCTTTACTTTGCAGACCCACTCTACTTCAATGACCCACTCGATACTAAGCCATGTGTTGAGGTTGACGAGGATTGCAACCTCGAGGTTTTACGAAGGACCGTCACCGCTATGATTAACAATCGGTGTATTTCCGAGCTGTCGGTAGCTGCGAAAAGTATTAAATATTTTGGACCAAAGACGACAGCGCAAATTGAAAAAATAAGTGCGAGCAATGTCAAACTCGTCCTTGAGGATGCGGAGTATGCGGCTACAGATCCTGACTCGGGAATCCCAGAAGCCGAGGCCCTTCGTTGGGAGCTTGCTCAAATTATTGAGAACGAGTTGCTACGTCAGTACGACAAGGGTGTGGTATCTCTGGCAGAGCGATTTGATTGTCCCCTAATGTGGAGCCACTATGGAGATCAGCATCGGGGCATATGCATTGGATTTCGACCTCCTCAGGAGGCCATTTCTGAGCTACAAGAAGTAATTTATGGCGGAGACCGCAAAGTTTCTGCGAAAGATGTCGCTGCATTGGTTCTTCATGGCGATGCGCTGGCACGCGATCGCGTCGATAAGGCCGTCCTATTTAAAAAGGCTGAGGATTGGAGTTACGAAAAAGAGTGGCGCCTCATCGGTCCTAAGGGATCGATAGATTCTGCGCTCGATTTTGCGGAGATCGTATTCGGGATGCGCTGTCCTGATACCGTGAAGTACGCGCTCATCCAGACATTCGAAAAAAGAAAACGGCCTCCTGAATTCTTTGAGATCAATCCCGTCAGGGGAACATTTAGACTTGATCGCAAGGAAGTAGACAAGGATGAACTCAAAAGTCGATTTCCGCGAAATGCACGGTCAGAAATTGAAGAATTCAGCGATTTATTGGAATCAGCGAGCCGCAGCAGCCCTTAAAATTCCGATGATCTTTGGAGCGCGTCACTTCAGGCTGACTTCACGTCGCCCTTCACTTCAGGCACTTGGGGTCACCGAGCCCAATCCGATACTCTCAAATGTTCGTGTCACATTAAGAATAAGTCGTGCCCTATAAGAGCGTCGGCCGGGATCCGCGTTAAATTCGACGGAAAATCATTCAAGACGATGATTTCACTAACGTTTTTTAGGACGACAAACGATGACGAATTTCGTGATTTAGATCACGAACGATCAACGGCTGACGTTCAAAGTAGTCGAATATCGCTCAGATCCCAGCGGACCCTCTGGTGGTGCAGCAGACTGTATTTACCGTCGTCAGTTTAATCGGCGTTTGGCGCTGGCTGGTTGTGCCGGCACTTCAATCACTGCCGAGCGAGTGACAAAAACATGAGTGCTTGTCGCAATCGGACAATCTATTGATCATGTCACTTTCTTGTCGCGGTGAAATGAAATACTGACACGCTTCAACTGAATTCATTGTCGAGGTGGCTTATGCACACAGTAGTGGTGGCCGGGTGGATCGTTTGGGGTATGGCAGCGAGCAGTGCCCTCGGCCGATCGATTGGTGAATCGGTTGCTCGCAGGAAGGAACGCGATCGAATTATCTCGTCGGACATTCACGTACTTTCTCTTTCCGATTTGCGAGTGCTTATAAACAGCGACAGTCGCGACCCGATCGAACGTCACACGGATGCGCTTATCGGGTTCAATCGCATCGCCACACTGTCGGTGGCTGGCATTACTCTCCTGTTCGTTTCGCTGAGGATGTGAATGTGCCCGATTTCGAAGTGCGCTCACCGGTGACTTCACTGCCGAAAAGCGTTCGATACGTAAAAAACGGCGAAGGGAGCTGCTGGTGGCCGGAGGCGTTGGAGAATAATCATATCCATCTGGGATGGGGCAATATTCCCGACGAGCTCCTCATCCGATTCGACCGTGAAGAAATTCGCCGAATAATTGGATCTGCTCCGGGCGCCACTCAAGACTTCAATGCTCTTTGCTGGTTTCTTGATCGTCCCAGCCAGCATATTTGGGTTACGTTCCAGTCCGGATATATGTATTGGTGCACCGTGCTCGACGGGCTTACGTTCAATCCGGGAGGCGCATCGAAAACTCGCGGTCATTTCTGGCTGACCTGTGATCGTCCCTGGAGCAATCATTCACTTTCAGGCAGGCTGCTAATCCAGTCCCAGCTTCCCGGCACGGTCACACGCACAGCGAGCTACCCTGCCACCAGCTGTGCGCCGTACGATGGCAACGAGATGCTCCGCATCATTGAAGGACGCGTTTCGTCCCACGTCATTGAAGCCTTCGATGCCAAAGCAAAATACCAATTAGCCATTGCCAAGTTGGTCACGCTGCTGCCTTCGCGCGATTTCGAAGAGCTAACGGATCTGCTGCTTGCGCGCAGCGGATGGGTACGTATCTCGAAGCTCGGCGGCGTAACTGAAGGTGTGGACGTCGAAGCGGAGAATGTGGCCGCAAATGAGATCGCGTTTGTCCAGGTGAAATCGGAAGGCAGGCAGATGACACTAGACGACTATGTCACCCGCTTTAATGATCGTCGAGACCGTTACCAACGAATGATCTTTGTATGCCACACTAAAATCGGCTTGCTTATTCCGCCCCCTGACCAACCGGTACAGGTATGGGATCTGGATCGAATCGCTAGCATGATAGTTCGACACGGCTTAGGTGACTGGCTGTCGAGTCGCCTTACCTAATAATAATCTTTGTTAATCGGGGTGATCGGGGATTGCGGTAGGGGCAGCCCGCCGTCCCAAAACCTTTCGTTACCAGCAAACGACTGCTTAGTATTCTCCTGGGCGCTGGGTCGCGGCAGCCTCGGCTTCACGCTTATATGAATCGGCGACCCTCCTCACCTCGGCTGCGATTCGGGCGAAGCCCTGCGCGTCCAGCTCGTCGGCCTTCTTCTGGTAGGTCTCCACCAGCTTCAGCTCATCTGCGCCCGAGCTGAAGCTGTAGACGCCACGACTATTGATCATGGCGGAGGTGAAGCCCGAGCGCATGTCCGCGGCATCACGCGCATTGAGAATCTCGGCAACGGCAGAATGCAGCCAGAGCCCGTTTGGGTCCGCAGGGCTATGGATCAGCACCTGCCCGATCTGCGCCATGGCGACCCGCAGATGTCCCGATTCGGTCGTCAGAGCCTTGACCTGCTGTAGCCATTCCACCAGCTTGTCCTTGTCGAAGGAGCCATCCGCCTGCACGCCCGGCACGGTCTCCCACTGGCGGAACATGCGATAGGCATTTTCCGCCATCCTCTTTTTGTCTTCCGGCACCTCGGCGCGGGGCCCAGTCTCCTTGTCCGAGCGGTAGACCATGCCGAGCCCTTCGCAGAAGAACTCGGGCTCGTTGGCGAGCTGGCCTTCGAGGGCCTTGGGACGGCCGCCCCCGAACCTATGGTCCAGCAGCGGCAAGTACGCCCATTCGATCCGCGCCAGATCAGTGCCGCCCACGTCCTGGCGCTGCTGCAGCCACTCAATTACCTCTTGCACGGCATGGCCGTCGAATTGGTTTTTGCTGGCTTCGCTCTTCAAAGCCTTAAATAGCGCCTCCATGGCCAGCGCCGGGCTGAAGTCCTTCTTGCGGTGCACCAGGACGTAGAGGCAGCCGATCGCGGCCATCGGGCGATCGACCTGCAGCAAGTGCTTCGCCGCCAATTCGAGGTGCTGATCCGCTACGCGCCAAGGCCCGGCCCCGGTCTGGGACCAGTACAGCTTTCCATGGTCTGGCAGCAGGCGCTCGGCCCGTTCCCAAGCCCCTGGATCGAACGGCAGCCGGACCAGGAGTGCTGCACTCTGCTCCGACGACCAGGCACTTAGTGGCAGGGAATCGACCCAGCCCCATCCCTGGCCGCGGAAGCGAGAGAACACGTAGCCGTTGATGAAAGCGGAAATTACCTTCTCGCCCTCCAGCAAGCGAGCCGGCAATATGGCAGCGTCGGACGACGCATCAGCGATGGAGCCGAAGGCCAAGCCGACGCGCAGAGGTGCATCGACGCTGTGCGCGAAGTCCAACAGCCCAGCCAAGCTACCGGCCACAAATATTTCACGGACAGCGGCTTGCCGCCGCTGCTCAAGTCGTTCTTGCTGTGCTTCGAAATTGTCCCCACCCTCGTAGAGGTCGAACTCGCGCTCGCTAAACAGCCGGCGGTGGACGATCGCCGGATTCGCCGGCGCCAGCGCTTGCGCGGCGCGTTCGACTTCCGCGCGCGCCTCATCGGGCATGGCCCATTCTGCATCTCTGAACTTCAGATGCTTGACCGCCAAGTCGACCAATGCCTCCCACAGCTGATAACGGTCCGTATCCGATAACTGCACGACCGGCGGCGAGGTGAGGTGCTGCAGCACGCGCGTTCTTGCTGGAGGCGGCAGGTCCGGTAGCCGCTCGACTAGCTCGGACAGCTTGGCCAAGTCTGCCGCGGCCATCATCACGGCAAGCTCGGCATAGCCTTCGACCTGCTGCCAGTATTCGCGGTCGGTGACGCCGGCTTTCCAATCGCGCGGAATCCAGTTGCGCCAGGTCGGCTTCGACGTGCCCATGGTCGAGGTGTGCAGATTGGGTAGCAATGCCAGCAGCAACTTCCACGCGACCGCCGGTACTTCGCGCACAAGGATTTGCAGCACCACCTTGCGCTGGGCAATCGACGCGGTGGTCTGCGGATGCCAGGGCAAGAAAATATTGATCAGCGAATTCGCCGGCCGGTTGGCAAACTTTCCACCGGGATCAATGGCGGCCAGCGCGCCGAGCGCCGAGCTTGCCCGCGGCAGAAACTCCGGACTCCAGGCCAAGGACTCCAACGCCCACAGCAGCCCAGAAATGTAAGTGACACCGCCGAAGGCGTTGCTTTCCTGCGCGAACACTCCAAGGAATGGGCTGCTTTCCGGCATCACCAGCGCCGCGTCGACGGAATCGAGAAAGGTCTTCGGCGCCGCCTCGGCCAGCATCGGTAAGATTCCGTTCAGCGACGCCCAGCGTTCCCACGTGGCGCCGTCCAGCAGCTTCCGAACGGTAACAATCGCGGTGCCCTCGGCCTTGCCCAAGCGCGTGGAGGTCAGGACCTGATGCCGGCAACCGAGCAGGGCCAGCGTTTCAGCCAACCCTTCCCGCATTGCCGCGGAGAAGCGCAGCGTCTTGCCCTCAATCGCGGCCATGTGGCGCTGATCGGGAGGCAGGTCTAACGCCGGATTGCGCTCGCTGAGCACCGTGATCGCGGCGGCCTCGAACCGCTGCAGGTCATCTTCCGACAGCCGGGGACCGAGCGCCGCCCAGGCCTCGCCCCGGCACATCAATTTCCAGGCATCACCCAGTTTTGCCAGGGGAGTTTCCGGGCGCAGGCGCTCAGCGCGCACTACCTCCATCCACTCCCCGAAGGATTTTCCCAGGATTGCCTCAATCGCCTCGCGGTCCGCCGGATTCGATTCCATCCAGCGCCCGATGAGTCCGGCCTCGGCGTAGATCCTGGCATGGCTGGAATCGGCGTATGGCGGGGCGCCGACACCCCTGATATAACGCTTCAGCGCTGCCAGATTCAGTGCACCGGCGCCGGCCCATTCGCGCGCCCTCCCCTCTTCGACTCCGGCTTCGCGCAGTGTCGTTTCCAGCAAGGATTTAGACGGGCTGTGCAGGTGGACAGATTCCGACCTACCCCCTGCGCCTCGCCCGGACGCTGCAATGACAACCGCATGTCCCGCTTTGATGGCCGCCATATGCAGCTTTTCTCCTGCGCTTTCCAGGTCCAGCGAAGGGTGGGCCACCAGGACGTGTCGAGAGCGGAGCTTCACCATCGACATCCACGTCTCAGCTTCACTGATGAACAGGCAGCGTGACGCCATGGCCCTTTGCTCGTTGGGCGGCAGTGATTCCAGCAGCGCCGCGATGAAGTCTTCCGCGTCCAACAGGCCTTCGATGCCGAGGATGAGCTGCGAAATCTCCCCGTTGAACAGCCGGAGCACCTGGTCGCGCGCAACTTCTCTTCCCGTGAGGAAGGTCGCTGGCGGCAGGGCCAGGGCGGTCAGCAATTCCCAGTGTTCTGCTGCCGTTTCTAAACCGACGGAAGACCTCGTTTGGCCCATCTTCTTCAATAACCACTTGGCGATGGCGGGATAGTCCCGCAGCCAGTCGGCAATCTGGACTCCATCCAGGACCTTCAGCTCACGCCAACCAGAATTTTTGCGCCTCTGCCGCCACTTGCTCTGTGCCGGCTCCGGCCAACCACGCGGACCCGAGCTCCGCGGCGTAACGAACACGTAGCCGATCAGGGCGCGCGTCGCCGGCTGCTCGTACTTAGTCCGCTTTCTGAAGTCCTTGGTGGCCTTGACCTGCGGATCAGCACCGGTACCGATCTCCCAGTAGCTGCGGTCGCGCGGCACGAACTGCCTGTATCCGCCGGCCGTTTCTACCAAGCCGTCGTAGCCGGTCTGGTTGACGGCCTCCCCGTACGGGATCCGGCACGCGGTTAGATCCGGAACCGACTCATTCACAAGCCACCAGATCAACTCCGGAATGATCCCCTCCGAGATCGTGGTCTCGCCGAAGGCATCCAGCTCACTCGATGTCACTATCTGTGTGTGTTCCAAAGCGATCTCCGCTCGTCCGATACCCGCGTTAGCTCACCTTCGATCATCGTTTTCACTTCCGGGGGCGACATTCTTGCACTCGTTGCGCCGTGGCGAATGTAGGCGATTTTCGCCTGATCGGATTTGACCAGAAAATTTATCTCTGGCGACTGTTCCACTTCGACGACAACGATATCCGTTCCTCTGACGGTGACGACCTGCGACGTGAAACACTGGTTATTCTTCAGCGTTTCCCGAAGCCGCGTGCGAATTTCCTTTTCGTAATTTGCAACGGCGTTGTCGATGTCTTCTCCGCGTTTCGCCACACCCTTCGCAACGCCGACAATATCGCCATCGTCGTTGATGCCGATGAACAACATCCCTCCGCGCTGATTTGAAAACGCGCATACCGCCTTTTCAATATCGGCGGCTTTGGTATTCGACAGGTCGATGTACGGTTTGAACTCGCACGTTTCGCTTTCGCCTGCGGCGATCAATTTCAGGAGGCGCTCTTCTTCTTCAAGCTGGTCCGGCGTGTTCTCGAATTTATATGGCCAGCTCGTCGTCGAGATGTAATCGACTACGTCATTATCCTTGTTCAGAAGCCACAACTCGGCGTCCCTGATGTCCGTGCCGTCAATTTCAACGGCAGTGTCATTTCGAACGTCAATCGAAGCGCGGTTGATTTCGCCGACCAGCCGAAGATCGGTGTTTCGGTTGACAATACGCAGCCGCCCCTCTGCAAAGCTGATCGCGCCGCCCGGTCGGCTCACGGCGATGGAAAATTCGCCCTTTTGGCCATCGGATGACCCGTGAAAGTAATTCAGCCCGAGAAACTCGCCGACACATCGCGTCGCTGAAGGTCGGTAAGGCAGCTTGAAATCAATCAGCTGGCCTTCAGAAAAGGTCGCCTCCCTTGCGATGTTCACCGTGAACCGTCTCGCGGGCGCGCCGGTACCGGTTGCATAGCTGGGGACAAGGTCTTCCGTCCATCCAAGCGGCGTTTGCGGGAGCTGAAGCGGTGGCAGGTCAGGGTGAACCTGCAAGCCGTTCGCCGCCATGGCCAAGAGCAATTTTTTTATGGACCACCCGTCTAAGGTCTGCGATATGAAGGCGATGTTTCTATAGATCTCCGTAGTTGTACGCACCTCGTCGCCACCCATCTGGCACTGTCCCATCAGGAACACCCACTTCCCCGGCGTCTGGCGAGTGAATACCGCCCGCACGCAAGCGATCAGTTCTTCATCGCCAATTGCGAGCGCAGTAATTCTGTCGTACAGCTCGTCTTGGGTTAGCGAGCGCCGGGTCGTGTTCATTAGTTCCTCCGTTTCTGTTTACAGCCGATTCTCTCGACAGCCGATTCTCTCGCTCTGTCGCCTTGTTGCATACGAATCCCATTAATCTTTGCGGTGTTTGAGTGCGGTCATTGCGACATCCAAGGCTTTGTAAGCGACCAGTAGCGCCAGGGTGCCGAAGACGAGCAGTACGAGAAGAGCGGGTGCGTCTTTTCCAGCTACTAAAAGAGCAGTGATGATTTTAAACATGCCGATCTCACTATTAACGAGCATTTGCGATCGTTATAGATTCGGCGATTTTTCCAACTGACATGCGCATAAAAAGCCAAACGGTAAAAGTCACGTGATGGGCGGTATACGGTTACGATCTTCCGATAAACAAAATGAGCGGTAGTTTGTAGCAGACGAACGGCTATAAACATTGAACAAAATAGCAAGTTTGTTTAATGTCTGGGCGGAGGCCCCTGCCCTGCCCTAGTAAATCCAGGCATCGGCATCCGGCAACATTAAACAATACAGGCAGCGATGGACGAACACCGAAAACACCTCACCCGCGCCGAGGTCGCCAAGCTGATCGCGGTCGCCGGTCAGGGCCGCAATGCGGCGCGGGATCGCTGTTTTATTTTGTTGATGTTCCGGCATGGACTGCGCGTGTCGGAAGCCTGCGGGCTGAAACTGTCGCAGGTGGACAGCGAGAGCCGTCAGCTTCACGTCGGCAGGCTCAAGAACGGAATACCGACCACGCACCCACTGCGGCCCGATGAGCTGCGCGCCATCAAGGAGTGGCTGCGCGTGCGGGCGGTCATGCAGCCAGGCCCGAAGTGTGAAGCGTTTTTTATCAGCGAGCGCCGAAAGGCGTTAAGCCGCGTCACCGCTTGGTGGTCGATCAAGAAACATGGCGCAGCGGCGGGCCTCGCCCTGCCCTCGCATCCGCACATGTTGCGGCATGCCTGCGGCTACGACCTGGCCGAGCAGGGCGCGGACGCCTTCCTGATCCGCGATTACCTCGGACACCGGAAGATCGAAAACACGTCGCAGTACGTCGCGGGGAATCCGGTTCGGTTTGAGAAGCTGTGGCGAACCTAAAGGCTTTGTGACGTAATTGGGTGGCGTCATTTATGAAACGATGTTATCGCGAGTGCTTCTATGCCGTATGTCGTTTCTTACAACCGAATACGAATTATTGGCACGATGGAGCAGTTACCCTGCTTTCGTTTGTCGTGGGTATGTATGGCTTGGCGCTGGTTCAATTGTTTCAAAGTTTTTCTGGCATTTCCATTATCGTTGAGAACAAAATTGCCATTGAGGCTGGTTCGGCGTTCCTCATAATTTGTTTTATTAATAGCTTTGTTTTCTTAAAAAAAGAATCTGATGACGATATAAATAATCACATCGTTTCCGGTAAGACTAAAGCTCTCACTGCGTTATTTTTTATCGCGCCATTTGCCCTGTATTTTGTAAGCCTTTTTGTAGCAATTGCTTACGGAAGGTAGCCCGAGCCCCTTTTCCCACTTTCATTTCAACTATCGAAAACCTATTTTATCAATAGTAGAGTCAGGCCATGAAACAGCGTCAACTCCCATCCGAAATCGCCCAGACGGCCCGGCTGCTGACCGCGGCCGAGTTTCAGAACCTGACTGAGGTGCCGCCCGAGATCGAATGGTTCGCCAATCTCGGCAACGCGCAAACCCGCCGCGCTTACGAAAACGCGATCCGGGATTTCATGAAATTCACCGGCATCCGCCGCCCGGAAGAATTCCGGACCGTGACGCGCGCTCACGTCATCGCCTGGCGCGACGACGTGGCGAGCCGGACCTTGGGTGCCACGACGATCCGGCACTGGCTCTCGGCGCTGTCATCGCTGTTTGATTACCTCTGCGAGAAGAACGCCGTCAGCCACAATCCGGTCAAAGGCACCAAGCGGCCCAAGGTCGAAACAGCCGAAGGCAAGACGCCGGCGATCGGCAATCACCAGGCGCGCAAGCTGCTCGATGCGCCCGACGGTGAATCGCTGAAAGGCAAACGCGATCGTGCGATTCTGGCGACGCTGCTGTATCACGCGCTGCGCCGCGAGGAGCTGTGCAAGCTCCGCGTGAAGGACTTCAAGCACGAGCGCCGCGGCGTGGCGCACTTGAAGGTGTCCGGCAAGGGCGGTAAGACTCGTTATGTGCCGCTGCACCCGGCGGCGAGCGGCTTGATCCTCGATTACCTGCTGGCCGCCGGGCACGGCGAGGATGATCCCGGCGCGCTGTTTCGGTCGGTAAGCAACAATTGCCGCACCGGCCAGCAGAAAGCGATCACGGCCGATGCAATTTGTAAGCTGGTACGAGCGTATTCGACGGCGCTGGGTTTCCAGATCGGCGCGCATGCGTTACGCGCCACGGCAGCAACCAATGCGCTCGACCACCAAGCCGATATCGCCAAGGTGCAGGAATGGCTCGGGCACGCCAACATTGCGACAACAAGGATTTACGATCGCCGCAAGACGCGGCCTGAGGATTCGCCGACGTTTAAAGTGACGTACTAGAATCTATAGACTGGGGAATGCCGCTATCGGAAGGCGAATAGCTGTGATTCCGTTATTTCCGTAAATTTAGTATGGACAATTCGCAAATCGTTTTGATCGATTTATTAAAGCCGTGCCCAGACCGCTAACGAGCTATAGAGTTTTCATTGCCAGTCCGGGCAAGCTTGAGGCGCTTCGCCATAGGTTCAGGGAGACCGTCGCTGAGTACAACCGTCTAGAAGCCATGCCACGCGGCGTCTATTTCGAGCCCATAGGTTGGGAAGCGACGCTACCAGGATATGGACGTCCACAGAAGCTTATAAATGATGAGCTTAGAACCTGCGATTACGCAGTGTTCCTGTTTCGTGATCGCTGGGGCTCACCTCCGGACAAAGAGGGTTGCTTTAGTTCTGGATGCGAAGAGGAATGGACGATCGCAGATCAGATGTGCAATGCCAATGAAATGTCCGACGCGCACCTGTTTTTTTTACCAGTTGAAGACGGGCAACTAAATGACCCAGGCCCTCAGTTCAGCGCGCTGCTCAAGTTCCGCGCAAAAATTGAAGCGGAAAAAAAATACCTCTTCAAGCAACTGAAAGCCGACGATGAATTCGCGTCCGAGCTGCGTGCCGCGCTGGCCAGCTGGCTTCGTTCGCATGAGGGTGGTCGTGCCGAGAAGGACGAGACAGACTTAAATCGTCAAGGGTCCAAGGCAGCAGTCATTGTTCCGCAACGGCCAGAATCGATTACGACCAAAAATAAAGGCGCTGTGCCCGAACTGCTGCGGAGAGCAATCAACCAGCTTGATGCCGGCCAACTGGATATTGGTCTGGCTTTTGCGGAAGCCGCCTTTTCCTTGGCCGATGAACAGAAACATCAAGTTTATGCCTTACATCTGCAGGGTTATGCCCTAATCCAGTTGGGGCGCGGTGAAGAAGCGGTGGCGACGTACGACGCACTGCTGGCGAGCTTTGGTGCGGCGACCGAACTGCCGCTGCGCGAATTGGTCGCCCAGGCGATGTTCAACAAGGGCGTCACGCTCGGCAAGCTGGGGCGCAGCGAAGAAGAGCTGACGACGTACGACGCGCTGCTGGCGAGTTTTGGTGCGGCGACCGACCTGCCGCTGCGCGAATTGGTCGCCCAGGCGATGTTCAACAAGGGCGTCACGCTCGGTGAGCTGGGGCGCGGCGAAGAAGCGGTAGCGACGTACGACGCGCTGCTGGCGAGTTTTGGCGCGACGATCGAGCTGCCGCTGCACAAATTGATCGCCAAGGCGATGTTCAACAAGGGCATCAGGCTCGGCAAGCTGGGGCGCAGCGAAGAAGCGGTGGCGACGTATGACGCGCTGCTGGCGAGCTTTAGTGCGGCGATCGAGCTGCCGCTGCGCGAATTGGTCGCTCAGGCCATGGTCAACAAAGGCGTCACGCTCGGTGAGCTGAGGCGCGGCGAAGAAGAGCTGACGACGTACGACGCACTGCTGGCGAGCTTTGGTGCGGCGACCGAACTGCCGCTGCGCGAATTGGTCGCCCAGGCGATGTTCAACAAGGGCGTCACGCTCGGCAAGCTGGGGCGCGGCGAAGAAGAGCTGACGACGTACGACGCGCTGCTGGCGAGTTTTGGTGCGGCGATCGAGCTGCCGCTGCGCGAATTGGTCGCTCGGGCCACGGTCAACAAAGGCGTCACGCTCGGTGAGCTGGGGCGCGGCGAAGAAGCGGTGACGACGTACGACGCATTGCTGGCGAGTTTTGGCGCGACGATCGAGCTGCCGCTGCGCGAGTTGGTCGCCCAGGCGATGTTCAACAAGGGCATCAGGCTCGGCATGCTGGGGCGCGGCGAAGAAGAGCTGGCGACGTACGACGCGCTGCTGGCGAGCTTTGGTGCGGCGACCGAGCTGCCGCTACGCGAATTGGTCGCCAAGGCGATGTTCAACAAGGGCGTCGCGCTTGGTGAGCTGGGGCGCGGCGAAGAAGAGCTGGCGACGTACGACGCACTGCGGGCGAGCTTTGGTGCGGCGACCGAACTGCCGCTGCGCGAAGAGGTCGCCCAGGCGATGTTCAACAAGGGCGTCGCGCTTGGCAAGCTGGGGCGTAGCGAGGAAGCGATGGCGACGTACGACGAGATAATTAACAATTTTCAAGTAACGGAAAGTGAACTTATCGGATCTTTTATTGAAAAAGCTCTAAGAAGAATAGCAGCTGCCCGATCACGTTAAGGACGTTGTAATGCTCGACAAGTCGTGACCGATAACGTCCTTTATATGCGCTAATGGCAAATGAAAAAATCTACCGCAAGATCGATCCTATCTGCCATCGCCGTTGAGCGTCGCAAACTTAACGCTGGGTCACTTGATCCGACACGATGATCCGATCGATCTTGGATCCGTTCCAGCGATACAAAAGATGGCAGTGCTGAACGCAGTTCGAAATCAGGTCCGGATAAAACGCCGCAACGCACTGCCCGCCCGAATGGCGAACACTGCGATAGACGAGCCCGTTTGACCTTGAGTCGTACAGTTCCGAAGCCAGGCGCTGGCTGGCCGCGTAGCTGTCGGGATCATGGACCGCCTCCCATCCATCGCGAATATCATGTACGCGACCGCGAATGGTGGCGACGTAACAGCGCTGCTCTACCTCGCAAGTAGGCTCCCGGGTCGCGTTCAAGAAAATCTCACGGTGATGCACCGTTTCGGCAATGGCCGTGTCGCGATTCGCCGCAGCGTAGTAGACGCCGAAGCGGCCGTCGGAAAACCGGCTCCCATCGGGATTCGGATGCGTGAATGCGGCCATGATCGGGGTGGTGCCTGGCCCCGCAATCCGTCGATCGGGGGGCACCAACGAAATATCTCCGGCATCCTGCCGCAATCGAGAATTGGTCATTCCTTCGAGTTCGAAAACCGCGTCGAGATCGGCCGGATCCGTAACATCGTCAAACAGGCCGACCGGTGGAAACCGCGACGGAATAATGCGAAAGCTTTCTGCCCAGTGGAGTTCGAATTCAGGCGGAAGCACGCGACATTATCCACGCATCGCGTCGAGATACTGCCTTACCCAGTAAAGATCGGTGACCTGCCCCGCCAGCATGCGATCCATGGCTGACTTTCCGGCAAACATCGGCGCACTATTCGGCCGTCGAACCCAACCATCTGCCTGCTCGCGATTCGGGAAAAGAATGTGCAACGCCTTATAAATCCCAAGGACGTAGCTGATCCGCTCAAGGACATCAGGGGATAGCGCCTGGGCCCCCTCCTTTTTCCATCGAAAAAACGTCGTGCGCCCCGGCCTGCCGAGCAGAATCATTTGCTCATCGGTCGACAGACCCCAACGCTCAGCGATCTGGAAGAAGGTGCGTAACCCAGCCCCCGACAGATCGCGGGGCGTCTGAGCTGACGCTCGAACCTCTTTCTGCATGGCCTTCATGGAAAGCCCCTTCTGGTTCAATATTGAACGAATTAAAACAAATAGTACCATTACGCACTCACAAGTCAAGCTCGGAGAGCGTTTCAGTTTTGGGGTCCATTTGATTTACGTGCAAAAAGTCCCGGTAGCGGGAATGCGATCTGATGCGGGCTCCGGAGGGGGAGCTCATCTATGTCCTTGGTTTTAGGCCTATTCCTGCTTCCCCCTCAAAGGCTCTGGAGGCCGCCTCATTGCCGGGTCGATTTTAGCCGCCGGCAACCATTATCGACGTTACTTGCGACGGCAGCAGAATCGGCGCAAAGCGATCGATGGGAAAGCGGAACGTACCTTGCAGATTGATGCCCTCGGCGTGCGTGGGTGCGATACCAACGGGGACATGCCCGCCTTTTACGATGAAATCTTGCTGCGGTTAGAGCGCCTCCGCGGCCGCGACGCCGAAGCCGCTGTGGAATCCGCTCCAGGCTGACCTTTTTTCGGTCGCGTGCGTGCCTTTGACCGCACGGAGTGCTCAGATCTTTTTGGGTCGTCCTCTGGGGGTGAAGTCGACTCGTCAGTTTTTACTACCCGGATTACGCCCAACGGCACCGGAAGGCGATGGCGTCGCGCCGCAATCAGAACCAAAGGATACATACCGTTCCGGCAGGCGGAAAGATTCTTGTAGTGCGGCGTTTCATCACACTCTTTGAACAGTTGAGCGAGCAGCTCGCCGGGGGGGCCGTCAATTGGCAGATGGGACAGCGTCATCCCGTGCAAGTCGCTATTACTATACAGATGTTGTTCCGTGAGCTCATCCGGGTACCAGTACTGAACGTTACAATGTCGCAACCGGCTCGCCACGAAAGACGATAGGCGGTCGTACAAATCTTCCCATTCGAACAATGCCATCCAAAACGCAATTGCCGATATGAGAATACTTCCCGCCGTCTTTTCCTCGCGAAATGCCTCGTCCTTGTTCCTCGACAACAGGTCCGCATAATTTCGAATCGTGCTTGGGTAATCTCCAAACGAGTCGAAAGCGAACGCGATACGACCTTGCATCTCGCCCAACCATGACCGAAGTTCAACCGTGCGATTTCCAACCGTCGCCAGAAGCAACGCGGCCAACATCACATCAATGCCCTGATCATCCATAATTGGAAGATACAAGGCCGGGTTGTTCCGGACCATCTTAATGATCGAGTCCGCACGTAGCGCGGCCTCTTCGAGGCATGCCTTCTTATGCGCATTGTCCTTATTGGCGTCCGCCACCCGTGCCGCCCACAACGCCCACAAGCCATCCATGGCGACACGACCTAATAAATCAAACAATTTCAGGTTTATATCGATCCGGCTTGCCGAATGTATCGCGCTTGACAACCCATGCAGCTGCGCCGCACGCGGAGTGACAACCTTACCGATGAAGTCAGAGCATATCCTTTGGTAGGTGTCACAGATTGCGTCGAACGACTGCCAGACCGATTTTGCCGCTCTTGTCTTCTTCCTCTCAAACTGCCTAGCCACGTGCCAAGCGTGCAGTACGGAGAGTTCAGCCGATAAATAGGCTGACTCAAGATTTCCGGCGTCTCGGCACCAGCTGTAAACGACCCACAGGCAGATGGACATCTGACGAACTGCTGTCACCGCCGCCTTTTCGTCGTTTGCATTCACAGACGACAAAGCGGCGAGGAGCTCTGCAAAATGTCCGTGCGCAGCGACCGGCTCGTCCAGAATTGCGATCGCCTTGCGCAGCAGAGACTTTAGTCGCTCGGGCATTACGTTTTCGCGCAAGAAGCAGCTGGCGATCAACCCCGCGAGTCGGTCTCCATCCCATTCCTCAAAGGAGATTCCAGTTCTCCTCTGCTCACGGTCGAAATAACCCCGGAGGCTTTCCCTCACGTCCTCCTGGACCTCCCCGCCGCAACAAACACATATGACGACGTCCTTGCTTTTGTGTTCGTGTGGCAGGCGACTTGGGACGTACGCGTCTACGATGTCTTGGATGCTCGGTCGGAGCGCCGTCATCGACGTATCGGCCCAGGACTGGCGTGAAATGTTGCCAGGCTTGATCGTAAACAAGTAGACCTTCTTCGCACCACCAGCAATCGCCCCCACCGCACCGACATCAACACCGTTCTGCCGAGGTCCTCGACTGGGGCGCGAAAAAACATTGAGCCCGAGTTGACTCAAGAGATCCGGAAGCACCACATCGAGCTCGCCACGTTCACGAAGCGAAGCGAGGTACTGTTTGAGGATCAGCTTCATGATGGTCTGCGCTCTGCGCGAAACATGAATAACTGATAGTTAAGCGCAGTCGGATCCAAGCGCTGCAGACGCGGATACTCGATCGTCACACCATGGCTCCCCATCTGTATTTCCGTCCGATGGAGCTGAGCGAAGGGGTCACGCGTCAGAACAATAGATTTACGGCCGTAAAGTAGTACGGAACGCTTTGCCAAACTCATAAACACTGACCGAGCTTGCGCCTCTTTGAACATCGCCGCCATCTTTCGGGCTTCGTGCCGATTATGCGCCTCGACATGACGCAGACTCGGCTGCAACTCGGGACACGTCCCCGGCGAGCCCAGTGCGGTAAGATACTCATCGACTCGTCCTGATACAGCCCTCAGGACCTTGACGACACGCTTCGACCAGATCGTGCGCCCCTCGCTTAATAGTTCCTTGGCGAGCCGCGGATGGCTCAGGAACAAGGGATTGAATAGCAGCTCGGCGAGTGAACCGATCGCCCCATCGGACGCACACTCCATCAGTGAGATTACGAACCACGCCGCAGTAATCGGTGTGGGAAAGAGATGGCCCATGGCTTTGCGCGCGAGAAAAATAACGTCACTGTCGCTGGTGCTTACGAGCTCTGACGCGTCTACCGCGAGGCGCACATTATTTTCCATAATCTGTGACGTCAGCTCCGCACAGGCCCTTCCCAGATGCGCATCTCCACTCGCAAGAAAGCGGGTTGCAATTCGCTGCAAAAGCTGGTGATCGGACTGAATGGCGTGCACAGTGCTTTGAAGTTTTTGGAACAGCCTTTCAATTTCCGAAGTCGGCAAAAGGCGCTCCAAAAACGAAATCACGCTGTCGTGCTGAGATTGGGTCACCAACGCTTGAAGGAGCAAATCGATCTGTTGCAATGTCGCGTTGTTGTCTTCGGGCGTTTGCGACAAGCGGTCCAGGACAAAGTCGATAATGGCGGGCTGCCCTATCAGCGCCTCGACATTAAACATCAAGCCTTGTGAGGCGGCGAAAAGGCCCAAGAGTCCACCTTTGTCCATGGCGTCGGCGAGGATCGAGAGCACCTTGTCCCGGTCGTCGGACGTCTTGATTTTCGCTCCCAAATTGAGCGCACTCACGATGACCGCGCCTAGAGTCGATTCATTGTCTTCCTTCAGGACGGCGGCCGCCAAAGCTGCTAGCGCCAGTGTCGGTTCAAATCCGACCAAGGTGCCCAATGCCGATAAGGCGGCGTGACGAACTCTTGGATCCGGATGTTCCGCCAGGCGAAGCGTTTCCTGCCCGAACGCTTGGAGATCGATTTTTGACCCCGAGAGCAGCAATGAGTAGATAAGATCCGCAAAGGAATTCGGATCGGCCTCGGCGATTTCGAGTCCTTCGGCAATGCGCGACGGGTCCTTATCACAGAAAGCACTGAACCTCGAAAAGACCGACCTAGCCAACAAATCCTGGCCCGCCTGCTGGGAAAGGCGCATCGTGCACCGCATCACCTGAGCCACCGGCGCGGCGAGATCTGGTAACGCCTCCTCGAACGCTTGTCGGGTCAGGAAGAAGTCCGGCCCCTGGACATTATTTTCCAGTCGCAAATATTCGGCGACAACGTCGACCTGCCCTGCATTATGAATTTTGACCAGTAAGCGGGCCGTCACATCCCTCGCGCTTCGACGAGACCGTGCGACCTCAACTAGAAACTCCCCTCTCGCCGCAGCGTCGACCAGTGCGAGTTCGATTGCGGCTTCATCAGACGGCGACGGTTGTGGGGCCATTTCTTGCGCGAACGATTGTTGATGATCGTCGACATTCTATCTTGGCGCCCTCTCGTATCTCGGTCAATGCCGGCGAGTCGCCTTGAACTGCAGACCTATGGCTGTCCGTGGGCACCATGCCCTGCCTTCATCCCCGCCAGTAGCATGTCGAAGATCACCCGCTGAAAGCCCGCTTGCAGCTCCTTGTTGTTGAGGTACTGCAGCATCTGGCCCTGGTGCGCTTCGCTGCATTCCATCACCGCCTCGTCCAGGGCGCTCGCAAAATCTCCAAGCAGAGCCTGCTCCGGCGCGTTGTTGGCGATCTGATGCATCACGCGTTCGTTCTCGCTAACCTTGTCGCGGATGGTGTAGGCGTAGTTGATCAAGTCCCGGTCGGTCAGCCCGTCCGTGATGAACAGCTCGTTGAGGCGCGTGATGATCGCCGAGAGTAATTCTTCTTCCTTGTTGCGGGGTTTGCGGGTGCCGAGGTCGCTGACGGCGTACAGGCCCTCCGCACCCTCCTTCACCATCAGCAGGTCCTGCTGCTTGATCTTCGACAACCGGTAGTGGCTGAGCTGGACGGAATTCAGGTCGATCGGGTCCTCATCGGGCGCCTTTTCGCGCAGCAGCGGTGCCAGATGGCGCGCGTAGAGGCTAAGCTTCTCCAGATCGCTGCTGTCATAGTCCACGAGCTGCGACATGAACTCGTAGTAGCGCGTGAAGGACACCAGATCGGTCTTGAAGATCGCCAGCGCGTCCAGCGCCTTCTTCGCCGCTTTCATGTCGGTCTCGGCGTTGGCGATGAAGGTCGCGTCACCGATCGACCTGGCGTGATCGTAGAGTTTCTTGTGCTTTGCAAAGTCCGCCTGCGCCTGTTCGTAGCGTGCCTGCCAGCGCTCCACTGCCGGCTTGCACACATTGCTGATGGCGGCGTTGCTCTTGCTCTTGACGAAGTAAATCTCCGCGAACTGCAGCACCTCCGTCCACAGGAAGATGCCCGCGGCGCGCAGTTTCTCAAACAGGTCCCAGATCAGGTTCGGGTCCGACACATCCAGCAGGTTCGCGGTCTGGTAGTACTCCTGAAACGCGGCCAGCACGTCGGCCGGGTCGTTGAAGAAGTCCAGCACATAGGTCTCCTCCTTGCCCGGATAGGTGCGGTTCAGTCGCGACAGGGTCTGCACGCAGTCCAGGCCCGCGAGCTTCTTGTCCACGTACATGGCGCACAGCTTGGGCTGATCGAAGCCGGTCTGGAATTTCTGCGCCACGATCATCAGGTGATAGTCGTCGGCATCGAAGGCCTCGCGCATGTCGCGTCCTTTGAGATCGGGATTCATGCCGGTTTCGGTGAACTTCTCGCCGAGCAGACCCTCGGCATGCGGATCGCTGGCACTGAACGTCACCTCGCCCGAAAATGCCACCATCGCGCGCAACTGGCTGTACTGCTTTTTCTGCACGTACTTGTCGAACTCCAGCTTGTAGCGCACCGCCTCCTTGCGCGAGCCGGTCACCACCATCGCCTTGGCGTGGCCGTTCAGCAGTCCCATCACGTGGTCGCGGAAATGCTCCACGATCACCTGCACTTTCTGGGCGATGTTGTAATCGTGCAGCCGCACCCATTGGTTCAGCCTGAGCTTGGCCTTGTTGCTGTCGACTTCGGTGTCGGCCTTGGCGAGCTTCTGCGCGAGCTGGTAAGCCACCTTGTAGCTGGTGTAGTTGCGCAGCACGTCGAGGATGTAACCCTCCTCGATCGCCTGCCGCATGCTGTAGACGTGAAAGGCGCGCGGCTTGTTGGTCTTCGACGGCGGTTCGGCTGGATTGGGCAGGCGTCCGAACAGCTCCAGCGTCTTGCTCTTGGGCGTGGCGGTGAACGCGTAGTAACTCAGATTCGGCGAGGCCTTGCGTGACGCGACCGCGTCGGCCACCTGATCCTGGGCGCTGGGCTCTTCGTCGCCCTCCGTGGCCTCGCTGCTCAACACCGCCTTGAGCTGGCTGGCGGTGGAGCCGGTCTGCGACGAATGCGCCTCGTCGGCGATGATGGCGTAGCGGCGCGCCTTCAGGCTCACGCTGTTCTCGATTGCCTTGAGCACGTGCGGGAAAGTCTGGATGGTGACGATGACGATCGGCTGGCTCTTCTCCAGCGCCTCCGCCAGCTTTTCGGATTTGGAGCCCAGGCCCTCGTCGCGGTTGATGCGCCCGACTACGCCTTCCGCGTGCTCGAACTGGTAGATCGTGTCCTGCAACTGATCGTCCAGCACCGTGCGATCCGTCACCACGATGACCGAGTGGAATACTTTCTCGTTCTGCGCGTCGTAGAGCTGCGAAAGCTGATGCGCGCTCCAGGCAATGGAGTTGGACTTGCCGGAGCCAGCACTGTGCTGTACCAGATACTTGTGGCCGGGGCCTTCCTCGCGGCTGGCCTTGAGCAGGCGCGTGACCAGATCCCACTGGTGATAGCGCGGAAAGATCAGCGCCTCTTTCTTGGTTTTGCGCCCGTCCCAATCCTCCTCGGTCTTGATCTCCAGATGGATGTAGCGGCCGATGATCTGCAGCAGGTTGGCCGGCGCCAGCACCTCGTTCCACAGATAGTCGGTGGCGTAGCGGTGGATATCGTCCGGCGGCTCATTGCCGGCGCCGCCGTCCTTGGTGCCACGGTTGAACGGCAGAAAGCGCGTCGCCTCACCGGCCAGCCGCGTCGTCATGTACACCTCGTACTGACTCACCGCGAAGTGCACCAGCGCGCCGCGCTTGAAAGTCAGCAGCGGCTCCGGCCGGTTGTTGCCGGGGTCCTTGGGCAGGCGTGTCTTCCGGTACTGGCTGATCGCGCGATCGACGGATTGTTTGAACTCGCTCTTCAGCTCCATCGTCACGATCGGAATGCCGTTGAGGAGCAGCACCAGATCGATGCGCCAGGCCTTGGCCTTGCTGCCGGTTTCGTCAAACTGCGCTTTCGTCGCGTAAGGGCTGTAGACCAGCTCCGGCACCACGCGCAGGATGTTGCCCTCGTACATCGCCTGCGTATCCGGATTCAGGCCGTGCTCGGGCTTGAACTGGCACAGCTTGAAGGATGCGGACTTGTCGCGCAGTTCATGGCGCAACACGCCCAGCGTGCCGAAGGTGCGCAGGCTGGTGTCGGTGGCCTGCGGATCGGCCTTGCCGAGCTGGGCGGCGAGCTTGTCGATGAAGGCCTTCTCCGGATCGCCCGGATAGAGCTGCTGGTATTTCTCCCAGGTCTTCAGTTGCGTCGTCTGCACGTAGGCCAGACAGTCCGGCACGTAGAGCGCCAGCTCGCGGTTGTAAAGGGCAGGATCGCCAAGCTGCCAGCCGGCCGCGACCATCTGGTCGATGATGTCCTGCTGAAAGGCGGATTCTTTGGCGTCGGCGCTCATGCGGTCTCCGTTTCCAGTTCGGTTTCGGATAATGGCGGTTTCCAATCTCGCACGTCGATCTTGCCGGTGACGGCGGCGGAGATGAGGGCGGTGCGGCGTTCTTGAAGTAAATCCATAAGTTCGCTCGCTCGGTCGGTTACTTGGTCAAAAGCGGCGAGTTTTTCCATGAGGTGCGAAACGATTGCCTTCTGCTCATCCAATGAAGGGATCGCAAGCTCGTAGATGCCGATCTCAGACTGATTCATTATTGGGATGGTCGTGTACTGAGCCAGATTCCTGAATACAGCTTCCAATCGACGAATGCTGAATGCAGCGAACTCGGGGAGCAACTCATTAGGCGAAAATTCAAGGGCTGTTACCTGTTGATTCGCCGAGCATTGAATATTTGTCAACGCTGACTTTCCTATAGTCGCGCCGATGCCAACAACGAGAATCGTTCCCTTGGAAAAACGTCGAGCCTTCCCCTCAGTGATTGCACACTCATTTATAAACTTCACCGGCTCGCCAATCATTATCGGTTCACCAAAACTACTGGGCCCAAACCATGGCACAGTTCCCGAGCAATAGAATCGATCATGCTCCGTAGGTGGTGTAGATCCGGTCTGGAGCCGCATAGCTGCCCATTTGATTGGCTTTAGATACCAATGCGCCGGAACTTCGCCCAGCCATTCAATGCCGGAATCGCGCATGGGGGCGTCGGGGTTCAAGCCTTTGGTGACCGCATGGCTGATGACGGCCTGACGTTTCTCCTTGAGCAAGGCGATGAGCTGCTGCTGCTTCTCGATCAACGCATCAATCTTCGCCGTCTCGTAGTCGAGGAACTTTAGAATCGATTGCTGCTCAGCATCGGGAGGCACTGGAACTTCAACCGCCTTGAAATCTTCCCAGTACAGGCGAAGGCGAAAATCTGTGATTCCTCGCGAGAACCGCTTGACCTCTGATATCGCGTTAGGGGTTCTTAGCAGTAGTTCAAAATACTCTGAACTCGCGCCAAACCTCGGGCGACAGACCACATACGCTGGACTTATCAATCCGGAGATCTTTGCTGCACCAAAGCCCCCCTGCCATGCACGCATCATGTTGTAGGAAAGATCGTTCTCTTGGATAATTTTGTAGAGAGACCTGTCTTCGCTTCTAGAAACCTTTCGTTCGAGTTCGACTTCATCCAGTTCCTTATCGGAAATCCCGTGGTGAATTGAAACGCTCAGGACAGGTAGCTTCTTCTCTATTACAGATACCGCTCTCGCATTGCTTTCATAGAAAAGATGGCCAACGCGCTTCGTGTTCCAGTGACTTGGAATCTTCCCCAACCAACCGATGCCGGAGCCTCGGCGATTTGGATACGCCCCGTATTTCGGGCTCGTCACGAATGCACCTCCCGCAGCATCTGCATGATCTCCGCGCTCAACACATCCAAGTCCGCATCAATCTCGGCCAGATCGCGCGGCGGCTCATACTCGTAGAAGTGCCGGTTGAACGGAATCTCATAGCCGACGACGCCGATCTGTCCATCCCGTGCGTCGCATTTGCTGGCATCGATCCAGGCGTCCTTCACATGCGGCGTGACTTCCTTGCTGAAGTAAGCCTCGTTGACCGCGTTCACGTTGGCACCGCGCGCGGTTTCGGCGGTGAGCGGTACGTCCTCGTTGTCGCGCAGGTTGCTGTCCGGCTGGAACTGCACCACCTGACCCTTGTACTCGAAGTCGCCGTAGATCGGGTCGGCTTTCGTCTTCAGCACTTTCTTGATGACCGGCTCGGCGTCTGGGTTGGTCCAGGTGACGGCGTCGAGTAGTTGCTTTTTCTCGCTCGCGTCCAGCGCGATGCCGGTTTTCTTGAGCGCTTGCTTCAGCGTGTCTTCGAAGGCATTGAAGTTGTCGCTCTGCGCGGTGCCGATGACGGTCTGCAGCTGCTTGGCCTTGTCGAGCAGTTCCTTCTGCGCCGTCCAGGTCTTCGGGTCCAGCAGGTCCTTGACCTGCGCTTCCTTCAGCTCGCTGAATTCGGCCTTGATCAGCACGCGCAGCTCGGCTTCGATGTCGGCGAGCTGGCCGTAGTTGTCGTCCGTCCAACCTTGGCCGTATAGCTCGTAGACCTTGCGCATCGCGGCGTTCAGCGTGCCGCTGGCATAGCGCAGTGGAGCCGAGCGTTCGTCGCTGAACTGAATGGAGAGCCGCAGCGGCCGCTCCACGGTGATGCGCCGGTAGCCGAACTCGTGGCTTTGGAAAATCTTGCTGCCGAAGCTTCGCTTGTCAGCCTTTTTCTTCTTGGTGGCCGGGCGGCCGCGCTTGCTGCCGTTGCCTGCGGTGTCGGCATCTTCGGAGTCGAGGCTGTAGCTCTCGACCGCCGCGAACGTCCCAAACGTGCGGGTGATCAGGGCAATGTCGCTTTCGCCCAGCTCCAGCCGCTTGGAACCCAGACTCTTGCGCATCTTGCGGTACAGGTGCACGCCGTTGATGAGCTGCACCTTGCCTTTGCGCTCGGCCGTTTTCTTGTTGGACAGCACCCAGACGTAGGTGGCGATGCCGGTGTTGTAGAACATGTCCGTGGGAAGGGCGACGATGGCTTCCAGCAGATCGCTCTCCAGAACGTGGCGGCGGATTTCGCTCTCGCCGCTGCCGGCGCCGCCGGTGAACAGCGGCGAGCCGTTGAGAATGATGCCGATGCGGCCGCCGCTTTTGTTTTTGTCGTTCGGGTCGTAGTCGCGCATCTTGCTGAGCAGATGCATCAGGAACAGCAGCGAGCCGTCGCTGACGCGCGGCAGGCCGGGGCCGAAGCGGCCGTCGAAACCCTTGAGTGTGTGCTCCTTCTTGATGTCACCTTCGACCTTCTTCCAGTCCACGCCGAACGGCGGATTGGAGAGCATGTAGTCGAAGCGGTCGGTGTAGAGCTGGTCGTTGCTGAGTGTGTTGCCGAGCTTGATGCGGCTGACGTCCTGCCCCTTGATCAGCATGTCGCCCTTGCAGATAGCGTAGCTCTCGGGGTTGAGTTCCTGGCCGAAGGCGCGCATCACGGCCTTGGGGTTCATCTCGTAGACGTACTCCATGCCGGCGGAGAGAAAGCCGCCGGTGCCGGCCGTGGGGTCGTAGATGGTGCGGATGATGCCCGGTTCGTTAAGGGCATCGTCGTCTTCCATGAACACCAGCGAGGTGGTGAGCCGCACGATGTCGCGCGGCGTGAAATGCTCGCCGGCGGTTTCGTTCGAGCTTTCCGCGAAACGCCGGATCAGCTCTTCGAATACCAGGCCCATGTCGTGGTTGCTGATGGCTCTGGGGCTCAGGTCCGTGCTGGCCACTTTCTGCACCACCTTGAACAACAGGTTCGCTTCATCGAGCAGGGTGATGAACTCGCTGAACTTGAAGTGCTCGAAGATCTCGCGCGCGTCTTTCGAGAAGCTGTTGACGTAGGTGAGCAGGTTGCTCTTGATATCCGCGCTGCCGAGGGTTGAGAGATCCATCGGCGAGGTGTTGTAGAAGGACTGACCCGCAGCCTTGAGCAGGAATTTCTCGCGTGCGTCCTCTTCCAGTTGCTTCATGGCCTTGAGCTTCTCGACCTGTTCGAGCACCTTGGCCTTGCTGGCCGCCAGCACGCACTCCAGACGGCGGAGAATGGTGAAGGGAAGAATCACGCGGCCGTACTGGGACTGCTTGAAGTCGCCGCGCAGCAGGTCGGCTAGCGACCAGATGTAGGCGGCGGTCTGAGAAAAATTGGTGGCGTTAATGGCGCGTCCCTTTGTCTTGCTATTCGTTGGTCTATTTGTTGGTGTTCGCGGGTGTGCTGCGGCATCGATCTCGATGCGATCTTGCCAGTCGGTTTTGCGCCGAGGCAGGCCGGTGCTGGGTGTGTCGAGCCATGATCATGCTTTTCGTTTCCAGGTTTCGAACTCTGCGAGGCGCAGGCCATTTTGCACCAGCTCGCCCTGCCGTCTTCTGGCGAATGGCGTCAGGAGTGATCGGCTGAAGCGCCTGGACCATTTCGCGCACGACCTCGCGCAGTTCGTTCCTGGAGCGAAGCCGCACCGGGTCTGGCTGCGGAAGAGCATCCTTGATCAGGCCGTAGCGTCGCCAGAAACGCTCATAGGCCCAACAGCAATGTCAATCGCTAATCAACAACAGAGTGGCGGTTCCGCATTCACTCAGGGCATGTCGAGTGTTCATGTATTCGCCGCGAACACGTTTTCGCAGATCATTGCCGGTTTTGAATGCGCTACCCGGGTTTCCTTGCCCGCATACCCTCAATGCGTTGACGCTTAGCCAATGGTGTCCTGCAACCCTGCGTATGCCTTGAACTTCACCACCTTCTTGGCCGGAATCTTGATGGACGCGCCGGTGGCTGGATTGTGGCCTTTGCGTGCGGCGCGCTTTTTGACTTCAAAACTGCCAAACGGATGCAGCTGCAGCCGGCGGCCCTTCTTCAGCGCTTTCGAAAAGTCGGCAAACAACTCCAGCAGCAGCGCATCCGCACGGCTCTTCGGCAGATCGAGATTTTTGACCAACAGGGCGACGGCGTCCTTGCGTGAATAAACATTGCTCATGGTGTTTGTGATGCCTCAAGACCCGACGGTGGGCGGGGAACTATAACAAGTCAGAAACCCGGTCAGAACGTCTTCACGATTCGATATTTGCAGCCAGCAGTTCCTGCCATACCCGCTACGACGCGGGAATTCGGAAAGCCTTTTTTTCCAGCAATGGTAGATCCACGTTGCTGCGCAACGACGATCTCATGGGTTGAGGACACCGCGGCAGTGCCGCCGTGTCACCGGCTGTCTGACGGCGACAGCCGCGTGGACGCTCCGCGGGTTGGTTCATGGCTATGGGGCGCCGCCCCTCGCGCGCGTCAAGTACTCGCTGCGCTCTGTCCTTCCGCTGCCGTTCGACGGCTCGATACCGCGCCGAGCCGACGAGCCGGTGCCGGCCTCCCTTGACGCTTGCTACCCCTGCCCTCGCCGGGCGGCAAGGGGTCTGGCGACCCCAGCCACTTTGAAAAACCAAGCCCGGAGAAATCTCGAATGAGCGATTACGACTACACCGCGACCTATTCCCCCGACGACAACAAGCTGAGGCTGTACGCCGCAACGCGTCTGCCGGCAGACCTTTATGCCCGCGTGAAGGATGCCGGTTTTAAGTGGGCACCGAAGCAGGAATTGTTTGTAGCACCGATGTGGACGCCAGAGCGGGACGATTTGCTGATCGAGCTGTGCGGCGAAATCGGCGATGAGGATAAATCGCTGACCGAGCGTGCCGAGGAACGCGCCGAACGCTTCGAGGATTATCAGGGCAAGCGTGCGGGCGATGCGGAACGCGCACATGCGGCAGTCGCCGCGATCGCCGACAACATCCCGTTCGGGCAACCCATCCTGGTCGGGCATCACAGCGAACGTCATGCACGCCGTGACGCCAAGCGCATCGAGGACGGTATGCGCAAGGCGGTCAGAATGTGGGACACGGCGCGGTATTGGCAACAACGCGCGCAGGGGGCGATCCGGGCGGCGAAATATAAGGAACGCGATGACGTGCGGTACCGGCGCATCAAAAGCATCGAGGCCGACAAACGCAAGCAGGAACGCGCACGCGACGAGGCGGCGTTTTACTTGAAGCTGTGGACGCGGGATGCGCTCACGCTGGAGCAGGCGCGGCAGATCGCCGATCGATGCTGGTTGACGGTGCTTCGCAATGACGGCGGCGGCTGGACCGCATTTGATGTTTTGCGGCCGGATGGCGAGCGCTACACCGCATGTCCGGCCTGGACCGTCGAGCAGGTGGTGGACGTCGCGCGCCGTGTCTATCCGTCGGCGATGGCGCGTTGCGAGCGCTGGATGGCTCATTACGACAACCGGCTGGCCTACGAGCGCGCCATGCTGGGCGAGTCCGGCGGTCTGGTGGCGGATCAGTTCGACATCGCAGTCGGCGGCCGGGTGCGGATTGGCGCCGAGTGGTTGCTGGTGCTGCGGGTCAATCGCAAGGGTGGCCGGTTGGTCAGTGTGACCACCAATGCCCGCTATGTGCCGGTGCGTGGTGTGGAGGAGATCAAGGACTATCGGGAACCGGTTGCGGAGGAAGTCGCGAAGCTGAAGAAGGCGACAAAGCTGGCGCCGCTGTGTAATTTCCCGGGAGAAGGCTTCCGGGCAATGACGCGCGCCGAGCTGGAGAAGCGCTATCACTTTATCCGAACGGTTTCGGCAACCGCGCAGACCGGCGCCTACCGGACGCAGATGGTGCTCAAGGGCGGCGGCGGTCTGGATTGTCACAACGCGGTCGGCGTTTACCTCACGGATACCAAGCGTAAAGACCCACCGGTGCCGGAACTGGATGACGGGCCGGTGCAGCTTGACCGCATCCCCGCCGATGTGACCCCGCGCGAACCGCTGCCGGCACCCGAGCCGTCGAAGTTCGATGCACTGCGCGAGCAGCTGCGCGAAGGTGTGCAGGCGGTGGTGGCGCCGCAGTTGTTCCCGACGCCGGTTGAGCTTGCCGAGCGCATGGTAGAGATTGCCCGGCCGGGGATCGGGGCGCGGGTACTGGAGCCCAGCGCGGGCACCGCAAACCTGCTGAGGGCACTGCCCGGTGTCGTGCCATTCGCAGGACTGAAACAGACCGCGGTGTCGGTGGTCGCGGTTGAGCACCATGCAGGGCTGGCGCGAGCGCTTGAGCAATCCGGGTTGGCGAATACGGTGGTGTGCGCCGACTTTCTGCAATGCACGCCCGATGCGCTGGGACTGTTCGATGTCGTGCTGATGAACCCGCCGTTTGAGAACGGCGCGGATATCCAGCACATCTGGCATGCGATGCGGTTCTTAAAGCCTGGCGGCCGGCTGGTGGCGATCTGCGCCGCTGGTCCTCGCCAGCATGAACAGCTCAAGCCGTTGATGGATACGTGGGAGGATTTGCCGGACGGCACGTTCGCGGCGTCCGGGACGCAGGTGCGGACGGCGCTGGTGACCTACGTGAATGCCGGGTCGCAGCCGCAGGTAATGACGGCAACGGAGACAGTTTCGGTCTGATGATCAACGGAGCGGCCGCGAGTCATATTGCGACCGCTTATTTTCGCGGCCGCCGGCGACGTCTCGCCGGCGGGAGAGCAACACCTCAATCGGCCGCTTGACCGCTTCCGGGTCGCAAGGTGCCATTTGCGGACAGCGCTCAACCCGAGCGAGATGCTCCAAAGCGGATATACGGTCTTGAGGGCGAGTACCCGACTCGAATGGTCAGACGTCCGGGAGGAACCCACTCTTGACCTCGATGCATGATCACCGCGATCATCAAATGGACCCGAAACGCTTTCCACGCGCTCCCAAAAACGATCGGACACTATCCTTATGATTGGCGAAGTTATCATGCTGGCCGTTGGCACTGCATTCGGGGCTATCGCGACGTGGTTAATTCTAAAAAGCAAAACTCAATCTTCCATTAATTCTGTTGAAGTTCAACGCGCAGGATTGAGCGCCACTCTCCAAGCAAAGGAACTACAAGTGCAAAGCTTAAACTCTGCGCTAGATAAGGCCAATGGGGAAAATACTCGGCTTCAAGCGGAGATTGTGTTGGAGGGAACTAGGCGTGCGACCGCTGAAGAGAAAAGCATCCGCGTCCCAATATTGGACGATCAATTAGCCGAGAAGGAGACCGCGCGCCTCAGCTTGCATGAGGAAGTAACTCAGCTCAAGGAGAAACAAGCCGGTCTTATCGAGGAGCGTAACGCCGCCGGACAAAAGTTCGATCTACTCGATGAAGTCAAGAAAACGCTTGCAGAGGACTTGAAAAACGCGCGCGTTGAAATCGACCGGCTTCAAACTGAACTTTTTTCCGAAGGAGCAAAGCGTGCTTCTGCTGAAGAAAAGAGCACACGCATCCCAATCTTAGAGGATCAATTAGCTGAGAAGGAGGAAACACGTCTCAGCCGCGACAAAGAAATAACCCAGCTCAAGGAAGAGCAAGCCAAGCTCAAAACTACGATTGATGAAGAACGCAAGGCGTCCGAAGAAAAACTGACATTCCTCAATGAGGCCCAGCAAAAGCTGGGCGATGCCTTCAAGGCCCTTTCGTCGGATGCACTCAAGAGCAACAACCAATCATTTCTGGATCTGGCCAAGAGCACATTCGAAGCATTCCAGCAAGGCGCGCAAACTGACCTTACTTCTCGGCAAAAAGCGATTGATGACCTCGTAAAGCCACTTAAGGAATCACTCGAAAGGGTTGACGGCAAGATCGCGGCCATCGAGAAGGACAGAACTTCCACGTACTCCACTCTTACCGAGCAAGTGAAATCCTTGGGGGCAACGCAAGCGCAACTTCACACGGAAACCGCCAATCTGGTGAAGGCGCTACGTGCGCCTCAGGTTCGAGGGCGCTGGGGTGAAATACAACTTCAGCGAGTTGTCGAGATGGCCGGAATGATTGAGCGATGCGACTTCGTTCAACAGGAATCTGTGACAACTGAGGAAGGCCGACTGCGTCCAGACCTGATCGTGAAGTTACCCGGAGGGAAAAATGTGGTAGTGGATGCTAAGTGCCCTTTGCAGGCTTATCTTGATGCTCTTGCCACTCCAGACGAAACCACCCGTGTGATGTATCTCAATAGGCACGCCAGGCAAGTGGCCGATCATATATCTAAGCTGGGGGCGAAAAATTATTGGGAACAATTCCAGCCGGCCCCTGAGTTCGTTGTGCTTTTCCTTCCGGGTGAAACGTTTTTCAGCGCCGCTTTAGAACAGGATTCTAGCCTTATCGAGGCTGGTAATGATCAAAAGGTCATCTTAGCCACGCCAACAACACTAATTGCTTTGCTGCGTGCTGTTGCCTACGGTTGGAACCAAGAGCTGATTGCTAAGAATGCCCAAGCCATCAGTGATGTCGGGCGGGAATTGTACGACCGAATTCGGGTACTGGCAGAACATTTTGCCGCTGTCGGCAACAAACTGGAGGGCGCGGTGGAAGCCTATAACAAGACCGCAGCCTCACTCGAAAGTCGGGTGCTGATTACCGCTCGCAAATTCAAGGCACTCGGAGCCGGCGTAGAAAGGGAAATCGGGGAAAGTGAGCCTGTTGAGAAAGCTGTTCGTGCGATTCAAGCTCCTGAATTGCTCGCGCTAGCAGTCGAGTCCGAAACGGTGTCTCCTGGATCACTGTCATCAATGCATCAACAAGGCTGATATCCGGCCTGCTTGGCCTTCAAAATCAGCTTCTCCAAACCGGACGTTCGCGAACGACGGGGCAGGGCTGTCTGCGGAACATACGGGGTCAGGAACATACTGAGTCGGTCCGTCAAGTGATTTAATGGGGCTGAGCGAGACGTTGAATCAGAGGCGAGCCACGGCTCTGCAGGGCTTGAAGATACCCGAGGGTGGGCGCGAAACTATAGCAAGTCGGCACCCCGCTCAGAACGCCTTCGCGATTCGAAACTCGCGGTCAGCCGTTTCCCTTGCCGGCACATAAAAAAACGCTTCCGCCCGTCAAGGCCTGACGGGCCGTTTTCCTTGATGTTTCGCATTCGGCCGCTCCGCGGGTGCGCTGTGCCCGCATATGCTCTGAGCCCTCCGGCTTTCAGCCGGACCGTGTCGTCGTCGCTACGCGATCGAGCCGCTGCACGATTTTACTCTGCGGGTTTAGCCACGGGGCCTTCCGCGCTCCGCGCGGACTCTGCTTGATCCCACGATTCAAAAAAAGTCTTCACCACGCTTCGCGTAAATTTACTGCGCGATGTGCCATCCGATTCCCGATCGGCCTCATCCGCCTGCTCGACCGCATCAAAGAGATAGTCCGCCATCGCGCTACGGCGCCTTCTGGCCGCCGCCTCCCCGCAAATCAACCAGAGCGGGTCGACCCGGAAGTTCTGATTCAGGTTTTCGACGATCTGGAGCGGCACATCACGCAACCCTCGCTCCCAGTTGCGATAGGTATGCATGGGCACATCGAGCTTGGCCGCGAACTCCGCCTGGGACAGATCGAGACGCCGCCGCACGTCAGCCAGCCGTCGACCAATTTCGCGCTTGATAGTACTGGTCATTCGATCCAAATCGACGTTTTGGTAGTCCAACGCAGACCGTTGTCGCCGACATAATTGCGGGCGGCAATAGGGCCAAGCGTCATCAATTGTTCAAACAAGCGACTACCGTTGTTCACCAAAATTTTCGTCGGCGGGATTCACCCAGCGCCCCGAGCTCTTTGGATGGCGGGCCATCCGCTGAGTAACGCCATAGATATCTCCCACGGAATTTCGCGACACGAGTGCGGCACAATCTGGGCCTTCCACCCAGCTCTTTTTGCAAGCGCCTTAAATGCAGCCCACTTAATAGAGTCTGCTGCGCTTTCGCCGCGTAAAACGGAAAAGACGCGAGCTTGTCCTCCTGGCTCCGCATCGATGTCACAAATCGTCCCGTGCCGCTTGACCTCCACCTTGTTGGAGCTCCAAGTTGGCATCCGGATTTGAAGAACAATATCGCCCTTCTTGCACTGCGCATTGAACTTGGACCTGTGGTTCTTGTACCACCAAAACCAGCTAACCTCGTGTCCTGCCTTTGCGTGCCTCATCTCCGCCTGCTTCGTGCTTGATTCACACCATGATTCGTCATCGGGGAACTCCTTCTCCTCGGTAACCAACAGCCAACTCCGCAGCGGCTGTGGCGCGCTACGCGTGCTCTTCCTTTTTCCGCCCCCGGCGGGGCCTGTGCGTACAACAGGAAGTGCTTCGATTCTTGTCAGAAAGTCATCGTCAATCAGTCTCGCTTTGGGGGATTTTGTCAGATAATCAACGAAACTCATGGCCTGACTCACCGCGTGCGGGTCGTTGGAGTAAGCCATGCACTCAACGAGAAGTTCCCGCGAAGAGATGGAGGCGTTGGCAGAGCCGACATACACGCCCGCCCCCAGCACATAGACTTTCGCGTGCAATCCCTGCAGCGAATAAACCTTTGCTTTGGCCTCGTATGCCCGCCGAAGTGCTCCCGCGTCCGTCTGGCCGGATCCAATAGCTCCGTCGGTCGCGTCGACAACCAGTACGTCTCCTTTAGAAAAATGGAGTCCTTCATCGCACGCAAAATATGCTGCGGCAATATTCCGTGGTTTCCTCTTCCAAGCGATTGACAGGATTTTCCACACATTGCCTTGGACAATTCGCATGTTTTGTTCCTGAAAGCTGGACTATTGAGGCTATGGCAGGCGTAAAGTACGCACCATCGCTAAGGACCGGATGATGCCGGCCGAAGCTCCCCACAATTCTATCGATCAGCAAGTTACCCCGCCGCAATAGGCTCCCCGATATCTGCCGCTCTCCGATTCCGGAAAGGGCTGTCAGTGACGGATGGGTAATTCATCGGCGATCGCGGTCAGTTTGCTTGACGATAGTCCTCAAGTAAATCCGTACCTCAGCAATCTGTTGAGCCCTCCGCCCTTGGGCGGACCGTGTTGTCGTCGCGATGCGATCGAGCCGCCTTTGGCGTCTCGCCCCTGTCGGCATAGCCACTGGGCCTTCCGCGCTCCGCGCCGCCTGATCATTCGATCACCCGGAAGTAGTCACTCTCGCTCCCGAGTCGAGCCCGCGCGGTCGCTGCCGCATCGCGCAGCGGATAAGCACACATCCAGCAGCAAAGGCAGACGGCCGCTCCGCGGGTTTGTCGTATTCGCTAATGGGCGCCGCCCCTCGCGCGTACAAGCATCGATCCTCACGCTTTCGCGTTCGTCTGCCTCCGGTCGCTACGGGTCCGTTCGACGGCTCGACACCGCTCCGAGCCGACGAGCCGGGGCCGGCGAATGCTTGCACTTGCTACCCCCGCCCTCGCCGCCGGGGGCTCGCGGGGCTGGCGCCCCTGCTTCCAGCAGAAGCAAAGGCAAACCGCGCTTTTCAACCATTTCCAACCTTTTCGAGCGGAGTTCACCAAGCCCGGCTCGAACCTAATCAAGGAGTCCCACCGTGGCTGCTGATTCCCCCACCGCACTTTTTGAAACCGACATCGAATCCGTCGACACCCACCCGCAGCGCAAACTTGCCGAGGGCTACGACGCACTTTGGCCGCGTTTCCTCGCTGCGTTCGACACCGCTACGGCGCTCGCCGCTGGACTGCGCACGGATGAGACCCGGCTGACCGGCCGCGAAGATTACCTGTCGGCGTTCGACTGGGAACCCACGAATAACGAAAAGGGAAAGTCTCACATTGCACGCCGGATCATGAATACCTTGATCTGCCTGGCTGAAAAATCGTTCGCCGGTGATGGCGCGCGCCTGAACATCCACAGCGAAACCGAAGTCGAGCCGTGGTTTGAAAGTGACGGGGATTACCGCCGCCCCACGATCCGCGATGATTTCCGACCCTCTGCGTTTTGGGCGCAGCTCGAAAAGCATTTCGGCGGCGATCACGGCAAGACCCTTGCCTACCAGCAGGCCGCCGCAGTCATCGTCGACGAACTCAATCTGTTACGCAGGACTGAAATGCGGCGCGTCGGCGGTGCAGTCGAACTTGAAAAGCACATTTACACCGAGAAGGCGATCAGCGGTGGCGGCCGGCACGTCAGTTATCACTACGAATCCGGTCTGCAAAAGCTCGGAATCGGATTGTCGACGTTTCTGGCCTGGACCGGGCGCGAGGACGGCGCGGCGCTGGGACGAACCCTGCTGCATCAGCTCACCACCCATTGCCGCTATGGCAACGGCTTTGCCTCGCGCACGCGCTATCACGCCGGACCGTTCGAGATCATCTATTTCTACGAAAAGCTGGTGATCCGCGTTGCGATTGATCTGGCCGAACAGCTCAACGAATTCGTCGGGCTTTACAGTGAAAAGCTGCGCGAGCAGCACGCGGGCGCCGGGCAATGAGCGCGGGATCAAAGTGGTACGGCGACCTCGCCGCATTGCCGAGCCTTGGCGCGACGCTACAGAAAGCCGCCACGCTCGGCGAGCTGCATGAGGCGCGGCGCCAGAATCTCGCGCAGTTCTGGACCCCCACGCCGGTCGCGGCGCTGGTGTGGCGCATCGCCTTGGAGGCGATCGACAAAGCATTGAAACGAAAACCCGGCGCAAAGGTGCGATTGATCGACACGTCGATCGGCAGCGGACGCCTGGTGCAGTTCGCGGACCCGGCGCTGCACAGCGTCGACGGCGTCGATGTGCACGAGGTGTCGGTTTCAGCGCTGAGTGATCGCCTCCTTGCTGCGGGATTTGAATTCACGATGCACACCGCCGGCATGGAGCAGATAAAAGCGGGACGCGGACATTACGGCGTCGCACTGATCAATCCGCCTTTTTCCCTGCACATGGAAACGGCTCTGCTGGAGCCGTACGCCTGCACCGCGCACGGCCGCTTCGGTCCCAACAGCAGCGCGCTTTCGCATGCCTACGCACTGCATCAGGCGCTCGACCTTGCGGACGTGGTGGTTGCCATCCTGCCGCGCGGCTACGCCAATGATGCGTTCGCCGAACGGGTTGGCGGGAGTCGATTGCGCGCGCTGCTGCATCTGCCGGGCGCGGCGTTCGCAGACGAGGGTACGCAAGTCGCTACCTCGATTCTCGTCTACGGCCGCGAACGGGTGAGCACCCCTGCGGCGGAGCTACGGATTCAGTCACTTGACGATGCACTGCCGCCGTTCGAGTTGGACTGCATGACGACGGCCGAATCCCACGGCAGACCGCTGGCGGTGCGGACCTGCGAGCACGGAACACCAGCAATCACACTGCCGGCCACCGGCGATCGCAAAGTCCGGGTAGTGCGTCGTGGTTCGCAGATCAAACTTGGATTCCGCTGCGGTCTGACGCAAGCCCGAGTCATGAATGCACTGCTGCGCCGTCAGATCGATCGCTACGCTGATCCTTCGCACCGCTATCCGGCCGGCATCGACACTGAAGGACAAGGAATCCTCGATATCGAGCTGCACTTGATGCAAGCCGACCCGCTCGGAAGTTTCCAGCAGTTGCTTTCGAAGATCGCTCAAGTCGGCGGGGTGCCCAGTATCGATGCCGGCTTTCTGCCGTACATTCGGCGGCGCTTGCGCCGGCTGACTGTTGAGCGCACGCCGATACGGCACAGCATCCTCGTTCCCGCCGGCGGCGATCTTCGCCAGGACCTCGACAACGCAGAGACACTCACCGCCACCGCCCGTCACGCGCACCTGCTGGACCCGCACCGCTGGGGATCGCCGCGCATTGCAGCCGGCGCTGCCGTGACGCTGCACCGATCCATCGAACCAGACGGCGAGTATTTTCATTACTCACAAGGTGGCGTCACCGCGCGACTGAGCCGCGCCGAGCTGCTGGATCGTTTCGAGCTGCCGGCGATCGCCGCCAGTGTCGACGAAGCCGATCAATGGATCGTTCGTTACGAAGGACGTGCAAAGGCGTTTCCACAGCACGCCGCGCTGCTCCGCCGTCGCGCGCACGCCCTGGGCCTTCATCGCTGGCTGAGCTGGGGATTCCAGCTCGACGACGTGATCGAAATGTCGATGACGGCCGGCGGGAAAGTCATCGGTGGCCACGCGATGGGCCTGGGCAAAGCACGCATGGCCGTGAGCCTGTGCCTGCTCGGACAGGGGCAATACAACCTGATCGTCGTCGAAGCCTCGCTGATCGACGAATTTACGGCCGAGCTGCGAACGCTTGGCGTCGACCGGAGCCAATGGCAGGTCATCGATTCGCCGCCATCGCTTAACGAACTTCGACAGATCAATCTGATCAGTTACACGCGCCTGCGGATGCCGGTACATCAACAGCGGCCGAAGGCGACGTATGCGAAAGCGCTGCGCGGCCGGCTGCACACCGTCATCGCCGACGAAGCGCATTGCGTCTCGAACGACGAATCCGACCAGGTCCGCGCGCTGTACTGCCTGCGTCCGAAGCGTCGCTACGGACTCACCGGCACGCCCTGCGGCAACTATCCGCGCTCGCTGCTGCCTCTGATCGTGTGGGTGGCTGGCGACGGTACCGCCGCGCAGGTCTACGGCCGCCGGCGGCCGTATATGACCCCGGAGCTGCTGCGCACGATGATCGACGCCCGGCGCGGCGTCGATGTGTTCCGGGAGAAGTTCGTGACGGTGGAGTGGTGCACCTACGAATGGGCCGAGAGCATGACCGAGGGCGCCAAGCGCGAAGTGCCGACCCTGTCGAGCCTCGATGCGTATCGCGCTTATGCCGGACGCTTCGTGCTGCGCCGGTTATGGGAAGAACCGGAAGTCGCCCGGTACATCCGCATCCCGACGCCGGATATCCAGACCATCGAACTGGAATGGGACGACGCCCACCTTGCCTACTACCTCGCGGTGGCGGAGGAATTCGCGCAGTGGTGGCGCGCTGCGCGCAGCGGCGCGGTGCGCGATGGCAAGCGGGTTAACCTCGTCGCCATCCTCGCGCGCCTGGGCGCGGTGTTCCAGGCCGCCAATTATCCGCAAGGGCTCGATGGTCCGGCCGGCGCTTACGCGCCGCTGACCAGCAAGCAGCGTACCGTCGTCGATTACCTTGCCGGCAATCACGCCGCCGGCCGCAAGACCATCGTCTTTGCAACTTCCCCGAATCTGCTTTCTCTGCTCGCCGGTCAGCTGGACGCGCGCGGAGTCGAATCCGTGCTGTATACCGGACGGGTTCCGCTCAGGCGGCGCACGCTGGAATTGAACCAGCGGTTTCGCCATGGATCCTGCTCGACGCTGCTGGCGAGTTTTGGCGTCGGCCAAGCCGGTCTGAATCTGCCGCAGGCATCCGATGAAGTCTTCTATAACCGCTGCTGGAGCCCCCGCCAGGAACAGCAGGCGCTCTACCGCGCGTTGCGGCCGCAGCAGAAAAACGAGTTGCGCGTCGCCCGATTCCATCTGCGCGGCTCGCTCGATCAGTACATGGCGCGCATGGTGGCGATGAAGGTCGACGCCAGCAGAGCGGGTCTGGACTGGGGAACGCCAGAGTATTCCGCGCACGATTTCGAGCACTGGCTGTCGATTCTCGACAGCTTCTGCAACGAAATCGCGCAGCTTCGCAACATCAAACGCCACGACCTCAAGGAGCACTTGTGCCATGCCGCCTAAATCCGACCACATCGATGCAACGGTCACGCTCGGCGACGGCGTTGCCGTCATCCGCGAGACCGGCTCATCACGTCCGCACGTCGTCGGTGTTCTCAGTGTCGAATGCGACGACGACGGACGCCCTGTGCGGGTCTTTCTCGACCAGATGGTACACCGGCCGCAGCACCGGACCCTCGGCCCGTGGCGCGTTTGGGGCGCGATCAGCTCGATTCTCGAAATGCCCAATCCGTCACCCGCAAATTAGGAAATGAACAAAATGAAAACCTTTACCGTGTCATGGCTGATCGACGTCGGTGCTGATACCCCCGAAGAAGCCGCGCGCAAGGCACTTGAAATCCAGCGTGATCCTCAATCCTTGGCAGTCCATTTTTCAGTTGAGGATCGCGACACCGGAAAGACCTATGAGATTGACCTGCTCGATCGCACACTGGGCGCCGCCG